>ERZ1370068.6050-contig-5049_pt1 | contig 39810 bp, 63 predicted proteins | sample MGYA00561227_ERZ1370068 | MGnify/ENA primary metagenome ERZ1370068 (study PRJEB38410, sample SAMEA6850437) | metagenome | study: Metagenomic assessment of the ecological functions of the soil: analysis of the soil microbiota associated with the... | reverse complement strand
TGTACTTCGTTCAGTTACGTATTGCTCCAACTTGGTGTAACCATACACAATCTTGAAGATCTTAAAGATGAAGAAAATATATAGATATGAGGTTGAGGGCATTTTTAAATCTCAGTACATAGCAAGGTATGCCGATGCAAAAAAATAACCGAGGTTTTTCTTGACTCAGTTATAAAGCAACAGGGCAGCTCTGTTATACCCAACCGATCAGCAAATTAAACAGGATGCACAAGATCTTCAGGAGTAAACTTTTCTACAGAGATAGACCATATTCAAAACCAGAGATACAAAATGAACTAAAACAAATAGCCTTTGTGGCGAACTTAACAAGGAACATACTAAGTATACAGATTCCATTTTTGCTGGATCTTCCGAGAATACAAACCGCTGATGAAGTAAAACAAAAATTCATAGGCAAAATGGGGCTTCCCTGAGGTAGACTGTAGTTATGGAATTTAAAAAAAGACAAGAAGGGGGACATGGGAAGAGTCCAGGTCAAACACACTTAACTTCAATGGAAGACAATGGAGGACAAGACAGTAACTGTTAATATTGAAAATGAGACTTACAATTTTTACATTACATGAACAGGCTACATCAACTAAAATGACGGCTATATGGAAAGAAAGAAAAGCTTGTGTTGGTTGGGTGTCGTAAAGGCTAATCATTATTATTAAGTATCTATGAATACAAAACCAGCATCAGCCGGTAGCGCTGCATTCTCTGCCGTTAAAACCATTTTTCCGGGCCTCATTGTTTCCATCATTGGTGGGAGTTTCGCTTTTTGGATGTTCAATAATCCAGACAAGATAAGAGTGGAAAGGCAACCCTCACGGGCATGGGAATCACTAAAACAGTATGAAAAGGTTATATATTGATTAACACCGATCAAATTAACTGTGCGTAATCTTTCTGGAAGGGAATAGAACGCTTTAAAAACAATATGCTCCATCAAATACAGATGACAAGCGAAAACCTGAGAAATGTTCTTGATAAAGAAAGTAATGTTGATAATCTTATGTTAGCTGTTATCAATATGAGAATTGATTCTTACAATGAAATGAAAAAGCTAACCGGTACATTGCTTGATACACTTAATTCATTAAATAAAAATCCGGCTATAGCAACCACGCAATGGATCGATCTTCACACAGCATATATGGATGAATGTGCCTATCTAAAAATCGGGATACTGCTACTATCAATAAAATATTAAAAGACTTAACCAAACATATTCCGTTAGTTTTTCAGAAGATAAGTTTTTGCCCGACATATCAAATTACGAAAAAAATTATCGGTAAATGGCAAATAGCTTTATACAATGTCACATTTGAATTGAGAGACGACGGAAACAGGCTTTTGGAATGGCCTGCATGGCAATCAATCCAACCACCTGGCAAATTGATTCTACAATTATCAAAATCAAGATACAACGATAATACAATGCAGTATGACCTTTCTGTAAAACGCACAACGGACGATGTACTATCACTCAATAATCAAATTGGTGGATCTAACAAGGGAAACGGCTTACCTCGCCTGGCGTATAAATTAACCACAGCCCGGCATCCATGCCCACTTTTGTGTAATTGACACCAAAAAGATTATTCTCTATCTTCATTTCATGCTTGTAAAAGTATTTGGCAGCGCTGTTTATGGTGTTGATGCGATCACTATTACCATCGAAGTGAACTGGATGAGCACCGGTATCGGCGTCGTTATTGTCGGCCTGCCGGATAATGCCGTAAAAGAAAGCTACAACGAATTGAAAGTACTTTTAAATCACTTGGCTTTCAAATGCCACGAACAAAAATTGTGGTGAATATGGCGCCGGCTGATATTAAAAAAAGCGGAACTCCTTTGATCTTCCTATTGCAATCGGCATTTTAGCCGCCTCAGAATTAATATCAAATCATGAAGCGATCGAAAAATATTTGATAATGGGTGAACTTAGTCTTGATGGCGAACTGACGATCAATTAAAGGTTCACTGCCCATTGCAATACAGGCAAGAAAAGATAATTTTAAAGGATTGATCGTTCCAAAAGCAAATGCAAAAGAAGCGGCAATAGTTAATAACTTAAATGTATTTGGTGTTGAAAATATTGAAGAGGTTATTAATTTTTTGCAAATGATGAAAAAGGACTTGAGCCGGTTGTTGTAAATACAAGAGAAAGAATTTTATAATTCACAATATGATTATGAAATAGATTTTGCTGATGTAAAAGGACAGGAAAATATCAAAAGAGCATTAGAGATCGCGGCGGCTGGTGGTCATAATGCAATATTGATCGGTCCGCCCGGTGCTGGAAAACAATGCTGGCAAAACGATTGCCAACAATTCTTCCGCCGCTTATCATTACACGAAGCATTAGAAACAACAAAGATCCATTCGGTAGCAGGCAAAGCTCCCCGAAAATTCTACACTGGTTTCGAAACGTCCGTTTCCGTTCGCCGCATCATACAATTTCCGATGTTGCATTGGTAGGTGGTGGAGGTAATCCGCAACCCGGAGAAATTTCTTTGGCACATAACGGCGTTTTGTTTCTGGATGAATTACCTGAATTCAAAAGAACGGTGCTGGAAGTAATGCGCCAGCCAATGGAAGAAAGAAAGGTGACGATCTCAAGAGCAAAAGTGGCAGTTGGATTTTCCTGCTTCGTTTATGCTGATCGCTTCTATGAATCCATGCCCCTGCGGTTTCTTTAATCATCCTGAAAAAGAATGTACCTGTCCCGCCGGGCGCTGTTCAGAAATATTTAAATAAAATTTCCGGTCCGTTGCTTGACCGCATTGATCTGCATGTGGAAGTAACTCCTGTTGCATTTAATGAATTATCATCCGCAAAAAATTACTGATAATTCAACTGTTATTCGTGAAAGAGTTATCAAGGCAAGAGAAATGCAGGCAGAGCGATATAAAAATAATCCCGGTATCTATTGCAATGCGCAAATGAGCAGTAAGATGCTAAAAGAAATTTGTGTGATCGATACTGTTGGACAGAATTTATTGAAAGCGGCGATGGAAAAACTCAATCTTTCTGCAAGGGCTTATGATCGAATTTTAAAAGTATCAAGAACAATTGCTGATCTGAATGGAAGTGAAAAGATAAAACCTGAACATCTGGCAGAAGCTATTCAATACAGAAGTCTTGACAGGGAAGGGTTGGGGCCGATAAACTTGTTTGCCCGATTTGCTTCAATTACTTTGCCATCAAATAAGCATTTTCCTTTGATTACGGCTTTGTATTATTTTGTAGGAAATGGAAGCAGGGAATGAAGTTTTGAGGCAAAAAAGAATTACAGCTTGGGCTAAATGAAACATTTCATTACCAACTTTGCAAAAATTGTGGTTCAATGCAGTTAATGGGACCCGCCTGCATGGTTTTCCCGCTATTATCCAATGATGAAAGAGAGAAGATTATTACTCATTTAAAAATGGAGATGAAGGAGCTAAAGAAACCTGGTTTCAGCAGAAGTGAAGAGTCGGATCATGTATTTTTATAGCGGTAAAAATAAATTGCTTTCGGTTCACTATTCTCTATTGGGTATAAAAAACTCCGGAACAATACCGTTATTGGATATAAAGAATTTAAAAGCAGAACCAGGTGATGCAACTGCCAGTATGTTGGCTGCGGGAATGGCAACGGCTGCTCCGCTAGCTTTTTAAAATGGGGTTCACAAACCTCACCGGCAGTGAATCTGCATTTATTAATGAAGGTCTACGATTACGGTGCTGATAAAAATCTATAAAGAAAGAAATTCATGAACTGAGTGAAAGGGTTACTGAATCTAGAATCATGATGCGTCATTTCACTCGAGCAGCATATGTTTGAACCTTTAAGGGCTTTGCGAAGAAGCATATTCACTCCTTAATAAAAATAAATACCTGCTGGTTCCGAATACCTGCTGATGGCCAATTATGGCTGGCAACATTACAAAACTTTACTGGTGTGGCCTTGACGCGCCCCGCCATATTTTTATTCCTTCGGAAAAAGGAATGCAGGATGTTGGCCAACTGCTGCAAGGATTTTGGGGTGAAGGAAGTGGAATGCGACAGTAATAATTACATCTGATCCTGGTGCAGCGAACAATGTTTGAAGAATTCCGTTGCATGCCACTGCAAGCTGGTCGGCGAATCAGGAAAAAAGAATCTGTTTACAAAAGGAAAAATAAGAGAATTCGAGGGAAAAGATGATGGACGAGAATAAAAAAAACATAACGGCGATCCCAGAAGCGAAGCCTAATTGCCTGAAGAAAAATGATTGTTCACCGAAATGAATAGTGGAAATAAAAAAAGAAAAGTATTATTCAATTGCCGCCATGACTGCATGGATTACACCGCTTCCTTATCCGTAACGGCATCAGTGAATATCTTGATGCGGAAACTTATTTGATCACAACGACGGGAGAAGGGGTCAAGATTCACTTATCAAATTCAATTTCACCGAATTCAAATTTCTTTTCCAAAGCTTTTTCTGAATAAAAATCCAAAAAGGTCTTCCTACGGCTCACAAGGCGATAAAGGGAAGACTGGAAGCAGCATTTTGTTTTGAAGATCATCCCTCATTTTGATGAAGTATATACTTATTCTTATAAGGCCCGATCTGATGCAGAGCACTGTTTACCTTCTATAAAAGATGCAGCGGCCAACGTGGGCATTGCCATAACTTATTTCTGGGATAGCTTTTCAAGAATTCCCAAAGGAGAAAAGGAACCATAAAATTCTTTGATAAATTTTCGGCTTTGAACCAAAAAGATGTAAAGGATCACTGCAAGGATCATTATCTTCCAAATTTTTTATTTCATGCCTGACCTTGTAGCGCCTGGATAAAACCCAACTGCTGCCCCCATTTTGATACCTTTACCTTGTGTTTGCTCCTCATGATGAGCCAGCACTTGAAGATCCTGGAAGAGATCTCTGGTGTTTTTCTTCTGCGCCCATTAGATCTGTAAATGAACAAATAATGTAATGTCGCTTAGCACAAAAGGAAAACTATAAAGTATCAAAAAATAAAATGTGAAAAAAGTATAACCTGGTTTACACCGAGCGTTCTTCCACGAAGGAGACGATTCGTATTATGGATATAACCAGTAGACGTTTTTTTTACCTGGATATTGCCGCAGCAAAACTCAGGAAGGTTTGTCATTCCGGATCTTTGGGAGGCCCCTGAAACTTGAAAAACAAATAATTACAACGAGACCGGTCCGTTACTACCTACCTCAGTTTATGGCGCTAAAAACATTTTATGTGTGGAAAAATGGAAACACGATACCCGCAAAGATTTTTCAGTGCTTACACACCAAAAACCTGTCCCTGCTAAAATCCTACTAAATAAATATTCTGCTCTCCCAAAATTGGGTAAAGCACAGTTTTGATGAATAAAGAGATACTAATTTCTGGATTCCTCCATTTATCTTTAGCAGCAATACTAGCTCAATGCAGGAATACTTCCGGCTTCTTTAATAACTATACTATGATAAGATCTATGTGCTTTCGATGCATCAGTAGCCTCGAAAGAAAAGATCATATCAATGATGTGCTGAAAGGGATTAGACTTCGAACTTTTCTGGGGCGTGGATAAAGAAGAAACCTCTTTGGAAAAAATAAAGGATCTTGGGTTATACAGCAGCTGACCAGTATCATCTTTTTTATAAAAATCCTGAGGAGATCAGCCTGGGAATGTTATGCTGTTCACTAGGGCATGTAGGCATTTATAAAGACATCATCGAAATGGATACAAAAAAACGTTGATATTGGAAGATGATGTTGTGCCGATAGTTCCCAATCTGAAATACTTTCAGGAAATAATAGATGAGTTGCCTGGTGACTGGGAACTGTTTTATCTTGGATATGAAAAGAAATGAAGAATTCGGTTGGAAGCAAAAGCTCAAGCAAACAATTTTACAAAATCTTTCCCGTGCATGCCCAGTTAAAATTAAACAGGAAGATGTATTTCAATTATTATCCCCGAAATTTTACCAAACATATTGCTATTGCAGGATTCCATGATTGTACACATGCTTACAGTGTTACTTTGGAAGGAGCAAAAAATTGTTGCAGTGTCAACAACCTGTAAGGTTTAATGCTCGATAATCTTTTATCTTACATGATTTGCACAAAACCAGGTAAAAGGTTATATATCACATCCAAAACTTTTAACCAACTTTCTGCTTTTAAAGGAAAATAGAATCATTAACCGGTAACTGACCTTTAACAAACCACATTTCCTCATATCAAAAACATAGAACTTTTATAGATTCGTATATTCGTTGACTAATTTTTGAAAATTACATATGAAAATTCTTGTTCAATACCTGAAGCCATATAAATGGCTGGTGATACTGGTGCTTTTCCTCGCTGCTGTCAATATTGGTTTTTCTTTATTTGATCCGATCATTTTAGGAAAACTGATCAACCTGGCTAACTATCATAAAAATGTAAAAGCATTTGACTGGAATGCATTTTCTTTTATGAATGACAAACTCACTGACATTGATATAAAAGGTTGATACGGCAAAGGAATCGTTACCAAAAACACCGGTGCTCACACCATTATTATGGCGTTATCTGGCTTTTGCTTGCTTCTATTTCTGTAGCTATGGATCAGCCGTATTGCAAAAGCTTTCCAGGATTACTTTTAAATCTCATTACACAAAAGTTCGGCGCTACAGTTTTTACACAAGGTTTGCAGCATGCTATGAAACTTCCTTACCAGGAATTTGAAGATGCCACGAAGCGGCGAAACATTAAGCATATTGCAGAAAGTAAGAATTGATACGGAGAAATTTGTATCTGCATTTATCAATGTCCTTTTCCCGGTAGTTATTGGAATTGTATTTTGTTGCTGTATATGCCACCACAATTCACTGGAGCTTACCTATAATTTATTTCGGAGGTATTTTTATGCTTACTATCATTTCAAACTTGCTGAGCAAGAAAGTAAAGATCATTCAAAAAATATTGTAGGACAAACTACGGCACTTGCCGGAGCCACTACCGAATCATTGAGAAATATTGAATTGGTAAAAAGTCTTGGGTTGACACAACAGGAAGTTAGCCGACTGAATAAGAATACGTTCAAAATCCTCGGTCTTGAGCTAACCAAAGTAAAACGCATTCGCAGCATCAGTTTTGTACAAGGCACATTTGTAAATACGCTTCGCCAGGTAATACTTTTCATGCTTATGTATCTTATTTATGGTGGCCGAATGGATGCAGGCCAATTAGTAACCATGCAAATTTTTTCATTCTTTGTATTCGGACCTTTACAGGAGATCGGTAATATTATCCTCTCCTATCGTGAAGCGCAGGCATCATTGGAATAATTTTGGTAACCTGATGAAAAAGGCTCCTGAGCCACGACCTGCAGATCCAAAACATCTCGGTACTATAGAACAGTTGGAATTTGAGCATGTTGGTTTCAAACACCATACAGCGTCACAACATGCCATTAATGATATTAGTTTTAAAGTAAGGACAGGAGAAACTATTGCTTTTGTCGGACCATCGGGTTCTGGTAAAACAACTTTGATGAAGTTATTAGTTGGCTTGTATCGTCCGCAACAAGGAAAAATCCTTATACAATGGTATTGACGAGAACAGATATCAACTTTGATGATCTGCGCAACCAGATCGGATTTGTAACACAGGACACACAATTATTTTCCGGCACGATAAAGGAAAACTTAATGTTTGTAAATCCCTGCTGCACCTGAAGAAGAATTATATGATGTACTCAACAAGGCAGTCTTGTCAAAATCTCCTGTCAAGAGCGGAAAAAGGATTAGAAACAATGATCGGTGAAGGTGGATTAAAATTATCAGGCGGAGAAAAACAAAGATTATCCATTGCAAGAGCCCTCTTGCGCAGGCCAAAATTGTTGATCTTTGATGAAGCCACTTCGTCACTTGATTCATTGACAGAGGAAGAGATAACATCCACAATCAGAGATATATCAACCACACGGCAACCAGGTAACACTATTCTTATTGCTCATCGTCTTTCCACTATCATGCATGCAGACAGAATTTATGTATTGGAAAAAGGAGATGTAGTAGAAACTGGCAGTCATGAAAAATTATTGGAAGAAAAAGGATTGTATTATGCAATGTGGCGCCAGCAAATTGGTGAAAGAAAAAATTAACAGCAGCATAATTGTTTAAAAAGGAAACAACTCACCATGTTCGGTTTTTTATTTGGAAAAAATAATATCAAAGAAGCGATCAAAAAAGGTGCTGTCATTATTGATGTAAGAACACCGCATGAATATGACAATGGAAGAATTCCCCGTTCCATTAATATCCCGGTCGACAGGATCTCCGCAAGTATTGAAAGAATAAGATCAATGAAAAAGCCGGTCATCGTTTGTTGCGAGTCAGGTATGCGCAGCAATACAGCAAAAATATATTAAAGTCGGCAGGCCTGCCGGAAGTTTATAATGGAGGAAGCTGGGAGTCTGTTTTGAAAATTATCAACAAACTTTAAGGATTCACTTTCACTTTTATGGTTGTCAGTAGAAGTATTGGCTCCATGATCCTGGAACTCTACAAGAATACTAAAATCAGTTGGCGTAGTTACTACTGCTTTATAAGCAAGCCTGATAATTGATGGCTGCTAAAAAATGAGTTTCATAATTACCATCTGCCATTACTAAATTAGTTAGCATCATTTTTTATCTGCACTTTTCCTTTATACACTGTTTTGTCATCAGTTACTTTCCCTTCTACAATTATTGAATCGCCGCTTGTGTATACCTGGTTGGCCGTAGGTTTTGAAATGGTGATCGTTGGAAATACATCATCGTTTTGATCGATCGCATCAAGAGTTTCTTCTCCCTGGCTTCCAACTTTTGAGCAGGAGATCAGGATCACACTTGCTAAAACAAACATTCCCATGAAATAGAAATATCTTTTCATTGTTACTTCTTTTCTTCTTTCCCTTTCCAAAGATCAGTAAAGAAGTTTGACTTTTCGCAATTCCTCAATATCACTCAGCTCAACTTCAATGGCCTTTGTGCTTTGTGCTATCTCGATCAGCGAAATAATTAAAGATGTCAATAAGCTAAGCAAACTCACAGCAAAAATATATTTCGCAATTGCCTGCCACTCACTATAGATACTATACATTGTTACCACACAACAAACAAAACTGAAAACACCTAATCCCTGCATGTATCTTACCAATATTAATCTCCGTCTTAAGCTTTGTATTTGATAGATCAAAGCAGTACTCTTCTCTCCTCTTTTATACTCATCGTGCAAACGTCTTACGAGGTTGGCTAATGCAAGAAAACGGTTTGTATATGCCAGCAATAACAAACTAATAGCAGGAAACAACAATGCCGGCGTATTGAAAGTAAGTTCCATGCTTAAAAATAATACTGCTTTCTTAAATCAGATGAAAATATTATATTAACCCGGCTTAATTACTACTATTAAACTTTCGTTGCGTCGCACCGCTTCAGCGGGTTCCTGTTCGCTTATCAACATCTAAGAATCGCTTTTAAAAATCAGGCCCTTTCACAAGTTTTACAACTGATGCCAGAATAAAAGATCCCACCTAAATACGGCAACAATCGATGATCCCGCTGGAAAATCATAATGAAAGGAAAAATCGAGACCAAAGAAACTGGCAAGTACACTTATGATGATCGCAATAATAAAAACTACCGTATTATTTTTAGAGATCATAATAGCTGACACAGGCAGGAATGATCAGGAAAGAGAAAACAGGTATTACTCCATTAATTTTTACAGCAAATACAATAGCAAGACCAATTGAAATATAAAAAGAAAATTCCAGATATTGAATATTCCTACACTTGTATCCCCATTTTCAAATGCTCTTGTCAGTGAAAAGAATTTTTTGAAAAAATCAGTTGCAGCAATGCTATCCCGCCGAAAATTATTCCGATCAGTTTTATCTGTTCCCAGCTTGTTGATAAAATATTTCCGAAAAGCACTTCCTGGATATCTGAATCACCATGTGGAGTTTTTGAGATCAGGAGAACTGTTAATGCCGATGCAAAGTGCATATAAGATACCAATGATCGCTTCCTGTTTTAATCTTTTATCACTGATGCTGATGAATGACATCAACAATGCACCAACTAAAGTAAAAATCAGCGGAATTGAAGTAACACCGGTACCAATAAAAGCTGCAAACGCAACTCCTAATGAAGATATTTGGTCCAAGGGCAAGATCAACAAAAACAATTCCCCTGCCAACAACATGCACGCCCATATAAGACAATAATACACCTGTGATAGCGGCGGCAACAAATGCCTGTACCATAAATGGTAATTGAAACATATCAAACATAAGAGCGATTTTATTTTTATTTAAGCGCTGTTATTAAATTATCAATATTGTAATCAAAAAGACCAAAATAATCTTTTACTGGATCAAAAGCACCAACAGACGTTGCCAGCGTTAACTCCTTTACTCCTGTTTGTTTTGACACCACATCAGATGATGAAGTTGTAAAATAAGGCGATGAAATGATCACTTTGATTTTATTGGCTGTCACCTCTTTATCACTTTCACTAATTGTGAAGGAGTTGGCGGAATACCGGGTTTAGGTTCCATAAAATCCACGATCTGCAAGCCAAACCTTGTTTCAAAATAAACCCACTCATTATGGTAAGCAATGATCTTTGAGCCTTTGTATGCAGCCATCTTGCCTTGCCATTCTTTTAGTTTCAAATCAATTTTATTATTAAAGGCCACCAGGTTTGCTTCATAAAATGATTTATTAGCAGGATCGACTCTTTCCAATCCATTCGCAATATTTCTTGCAATTGTTTTTCCATTCAAAGGATCAAGCCAGTAATGGGGATTACCATAAATATGAATATCTCCTTCTGCCCTGTTAGCTGCGGTGGGAACCTGCAATAGATTTACACCTTCAGATGCATCAACATAACCTGTCAGCGCCTTTCTGAATTTTTGTATTGCGTGAACTTGAAAGTAATTGCGGTGACCAACCGGTTTCAAGATCAAGTCCAACCGTTACAAAAAGATCAGCCTTTGTTAAACTGATTATATAACTCGGTTTAGGATCTACAAATGCGGATTCTGATAACCCGTAGCAATTGAAGTAACTGAAACTTTATTTCCACCTATAAATTCCGCGATACTTTTCATATCGGTAAGTGGTCGTCACAATTTTGATCGTATCTGCAAAGACAAAAGTGGAAATACAAAAAAAGAACAAACTAAGAATTGATATTTTTTTCATGATTATTTATATAAAATTTTTAATACTGGTGTGCTCCATGTGCACCAATTACAAATATCCAGCGCAACCATGCCTGGTAAAATCGTTTATCAATATTATCATCGGTAGTTTTTGTTTCAAATTCCAGTTTTGAAAATTCGGTTGCATACCAACCGGCTGTCAATGAAAATGCATTTTCTTTAATGGTTTTATCATAATGGCTTTTCGGCATAATCATACCGCCCGGTTAAAAACCATCGTTTTGCTAATTGGTATTGAATAAATGAATACATGCCAAATGAACTCATTGACAGCTAATCTATCTGTAAGGTTTTGATGATTAAAATAAAATTCACTTTGCCAGGTAAGCGGAATGATAAGTATTCAACTTTACCGGTTTCCATTTATAGGTAAGATCGAACCGCTGCCCATATTGGAAGCTCTTGCTGAATCATTGTGACCGGAAATTCCCGTTAATCCTAATTCAAGAAGTATTATCGTCATTAAGCGTAAAAAAATTCTTCAGATGGCCTGACATATAAGCAAGCGATTGCCTTCGCTTCTTGCAAATGCCGGTGATTCCGAATAGCCCGATGTTAGCTTGGAAAAGTAAGTCCTGGTAAAATGAGCTTTGTTGGTAAAAGCCAGCTTAATGATAGCCCTTCATCTTTCAATGCCTTCTCTTCGCCAAAATAATTAACATAGGCATTTGGCATATCAATAAAAGGAAGAGCATGAGGATGTACAGGATTCACTCTTCCAACAGCGCTTCGGAATCTTCCCGCTTTTAACTGCAACCGTGGCAGGTAATGATAAAGTTGTCAGATATCCTTCTTCTACTTCAACACCATATTTACCTGTTTCAGGGTCTCTGCCAAAAGAAAGAAAGAAATCAGCTCGTGCATAAGGATCTACCGCTGCCTGCAAGGAGACTTCCGTTTCATTCAGATAAAAGTATCAAAATTTTTCTGGCCTTTGCTTATATAGGATCCCTGGAAATCACCGATAACACCTGATATCAGGATTAAATGAAAGACTTGATCTTGTTTGTTGCGTAACCGGTGGAGGAGTGGTTTTCATTTGCTCCTCGATCTGTTTTAATAACAAATGAATCTTTTGATGTGCTGTCAGCCGTAACCTGCGACATGACAAACATTATGTGATTGCTACTAAAACAAAGGAATAAAAAGACGGTTACAAAATATTTTGATAACCTTATATAGTTCATGATTGATAAAAATGAAAAGCTCAAAAAGAGCAATGTGTCAAATGAAATATTTGATTTGATCGGAATGGGTAAGAAAAATTCTTACAACATATTGGCAGGAGGTCCGCGATTTTCTAAAGCTAAGAAGGATGAGAAAATTTATCAAATGAAATTCGATCTTGGCTACCATGTTGCTTTGTTCAATAACTGTGTGCAAAATTCATGATACGCAAGATCATCAGCGATCTTTAGTTAATTGGTAATTGCATATACTGCAATCTGAAGAAGATTTTGCTGAGATCTGAGTTATCATTTTTTCAAAACAATTACCACTGCAAATATGATTTGAAAAAGAATTATTACCTTGAATGTGTGTGAAGAAGCTTAATGCTGTGAATAAGCAAATAACATCGACCAAGTAATATTGCCGAAATACATTTATGGATATAGTTGTTCTTATACAGCACTTCTACAAAAGTATGACTAAATAGTTTTTGCAACCATGTTGCCTTGGAAAAATTTTGCAACCCTGATTGCAACAAAAAACCTGACATAATTGCCGGGTTCTAATTATTTGCTTCAAATATTACCTCACTTTCAGCATTGCTCTTACCTGTTGGGTAGCGCCATTTTGAAGTCTTGCATAATATACTCCGGCTGCAAATTTCTCCGCATTAAAAGTAACAGAGTATTCACCCGGACCCGTGTAATCCTGGTCAACAAGTGTAGCGATCATTCTTCCCAATGTATCGATGATCATAATGGAAGTGTGCACCACCATCCGTTTTAAATGTAATCGTTGTTGAGCTTGCTAAATGGATTGGGATAATTTTTAATAAGCAATTTATCCTGCAGAACAGGTGTTGTTGAATTGCAGTGAATTTGTTTTTACAGATCGGCAGGCTTTGGAAAGTTTTTGAGCATCACTGTTTGCAAGGTTGTATTATCAACACAGAACCAGTTGGAAAGTATAGATGCATAAACGCTTCTGAAATCATATTGCATCGGCACATTATCATTTCACAGTTTGCATTCGCAGGTATATGTTGGGCTGTTTCTAACACTCCCCGGCAACATATTCGCCAAATAAAATTACAGGTAGCAGCTGCGCCATGATCAGTACCCTAAGCTTGAGTTGGATTTTATTCTTCTGCCAAATTCTGAAAAGGTCATCCCATAAACTCTTTTTTGCACGTCAAGAAATTTCAGGTCATCCATAAAAGCTTTGATGGCGTCAGATAATTGTTTCATCAGGTTTGCATGTGTACCTGTTGTTGTATCCGTTTGGTTCACCTGGGTGGAATGTGTATCAAACCCACCGATGCTTACCATATATACTCTTGTTCTCAATCCTCCTTTTACTAAACGGGCAACTATTTTCAGTTGATCAGCCAATGAATTATTAGTTGGATAAGTTGATTGGCCAGTTACATTCAACGCAGCTGTTTTTATCACATCAGAATATTGTTGTGTTTGTCTTGCAACTGTTCTTATATAAGTAAGTTCATAACCTGCTTGTGAATTCGGCGCAGGGTCCTGCACACCATTAATAAGATTATAAAAATTTACAGGATCAGAGATACTCATCCCCATACTTACCTGCGGACCCTGGAATGTGAATGATGTAACAGAACCTATTTGTATTCCTAAAGGATCGGTCATTGAACTATTAGGGTACCCATTCGGAAAACCCGGATATTCATTGTCAAGATAACGACCCGTCCACCCGCTGTTTACATATTGGTTTGAATCGGAAGCACTCATCCAAATATCTGTAGCACGAAAATGTGAGAAATCCGGGTTAGGATAACCAACTGCCTGTACAACGGCAGCTTTTCCTTCATTGAATAAAGTTTGAATACCCGTCATTGAAGGATGCAAACCTGTTTTTGAATTTCCTGAAAGTGGAAGAATTTTATTTTGCGGAATAGCTACATTACTTCTTGCCGCCATATAATTCGAATAAGTATCGATCGGGATCACCATATTTAATCCGTCATTGCCACCATTCATTTGCACAAGCACCAGCACATGATCTGTATCTGTAGGACCATCCATCAATGCACGGATCAAAGGCGATTCCATTCCCATCGTGCGGATCGGGATATTTCCGATCATCGTTGTAGCAGCGGCAGCAGGAACAGTATATCTTAAAAAATCTCTTCTTTTCATTTCAGTTGGTTTTGTTTAACACAATTGATATTCGCGCGAGGTCCATTAAATATTTATACAGGTCTCTCAATCGTTGTGTACACTACCCTGGTAATTGGCTGCAATTGGATTATTGATATAAGCAGTCCATGCATTTGTCCAATAATAATCCTGTGCCTGGTTGCTTAAAAGAATTTGGTTTTTCAAAGCGGTCTTTGATGCTGGGGAAAGATCGATACGGAATAAAATTCTTAATGCATCATTCATCAAAATATTCGGATCAGATGGGTTGGAAAGTCTTTTTGTAAAAGCAACAGGATCGATTATTATTTTCTTGACCGCTTCTTGTATAGCCTGGGCCGATCATTGTATCAGTAAAAAGATTTCGTCTTGGATAAGTATCTGCATTGATCCATGTTTCATGAAACTGTGGCGCCTGGTAATAGGCTGCCCATCCCGCCACATTCGGTGGATCGCCAATATTCTGCTGCAACAAGGCAGCATAGCCTTGCATAAAGCTCCACATGTTATAAGCATTTACATAATCTGTCGCATCCGGGAATACAATTCCAAATTCCCTGCATACAGAAACCACCAGGTCAACTGGTGACTTTATATAGCAACCCCTGGTTCATCTATATCAAAGAAATGTTCGCTCTTAAGTAATGCAGAAAGAACTGGTTTTATTTCCCAATTGCTGCTAAACAAGAATTGCGCCAAGTGGATCGATAACATTTGCTTCAGTAGCAGCATCAATTTTATAATAAACAAAATAGCGATATAATTTTTTTACAATAAACTTTGAAACTTCTGCACTCTTTGAAAAGATCATATTAATAAGATCAGTGAGCTCAAGATCACCTGCTGTTGCGCCACTTCTTCCCGGCAATTACGGTATTATTATAAAATGAAGAGAATTGCTTACTGGTTGTATCATGCTGGAGCCGAATTGAAACTGTATGTGTTTGTATTTGCATTTATTTTCCATCCTGTTAAAACCCTTGCCGCTTTTTTACATCATCTTCCGTATAGTTCGGATTATTTTCTTTACCCAGTGTAAATAATTCCTGCAATTCACGACCATAATTTTCATCCGGGGCTGTGCTGATATTTAAGTACCCATTCAGGTATCGAAGCATTGCTACATCCAAGCGTTATGTCTCTTACAAACTGTTTAAAATTTCCAAGAGCATTCTTACGGCAAAGAGCATTATAATTATAGGCCCAGATCATTCGTCCAAGATCATTTGTTTCGGTGGAGAAATGATTAGCCCAGAAAAGCGTCATTTTTCCCTGATGTTTCTTTTCCTGGTTAATCATTAGATCCCATCCACCATGCTTTCAAAGATGTTCTTCTTTGCCCATCTGCATCGGTAGTGTTGATAGTAACCCATGTTTGTCCCATCGCTATATTATAATCAGGGTCGGTTAGCAGGAATATTATTGTTGTTATAATTTTTTACAGGTGGCGCAGGTGGCGTTGCTGACACAGTTAATAAAGTGTCAACCGATTGGTTCATACCAAGCCCAAGAAAGAAATTAATGTCATCTGGTGTTGACCCAAACATTGTTCTTTTAAGAAGATGGATCACTTCATTTGATGTCCATGGACCATTGTAGGGAGTAAGACCGGAAAAAGTGCGGGCAGTTTCTTTTGTTTCAGCAGTTCTGACCGGCGCAGTTTTTTTCTTTGCAGTTACAAATTCTCTTCTATCCATAACAAGGGTTTTGGTTGGCTGTAGCCATATGTTGACTTTAAAGTTATAAAATGGTTTAAGGCAGCCTAAATGAAAAGCAATTTCTTTTCCCTTTATAGAATACGAAAACCACTGGACTAACTTGAAAGAGAGGCAACTAACAACGGCGTTAACCAATTGTTTTAACCGCATAATTACTGAATATAATTAACGCCGCTGAGAGGTATTATTCTAAAGTTCCTGATCAATCCGTTAACCCGAGATAAGCTTTCACTTCGTTGTAATTATTCCAATCAACGGCAGGTTTCGATAGGCGGCCGGCTACGCAGATCCGGGTATTAAAATATACCGGTATTGCAAATATTTTTGACCATCCTGCTGTGAAGGTGCTCGCATTAAAATTGGAATAAAGGTCTATTTTCTGCAACAAAAATTCAGGGTTTATGGCTGAATCACGTAAAAATGCATCGATTAATGGCAGTGGAGCGATATCGGGATTGGCTTGATGTTCCCCAATTCATATATACTTTTATTTCACCTCTGTCGAGGATAGTCTGGGTGAGTTTATTAGCCGTGATATTTGCAGATCCATAACAGGTACGGTATCAATGACGGAGCCATTGTGAACAGTATCAGCATGCATAAGTAACATCTAACCATGGAGAATAGATAACATTAGCAGTTCCTGTATCGCCTTTAGGCCCTGTAGAAGCCAGGAGAGCCAGCAGCGCCAGCAGGACCGGCTGGACCAGCGGGACCTGCCGGGCCGACATCCCCTTTTTGACATTGAGTAAATATGAATGTAATTAGCACTAATGAAGCTAGGAGAGTTAAAGATGATTTTGCTTTCATAATTTTTCTTTAAAATTTAATAGATGTTGTTTTCCTTTCTCATTGTTATAAATTTACGGTAACTATCAATTTAATCTGCACTTGAGTTGTTAATCCGAACGAAATAGAAATACAGAAATTATTGCGGCGAGGATCCTACGGCTGAACAGAAATAATTCAAACCCTGGAAGAAAAATCTCCCGGATCCTTATTATTAATTTTCAAAATTGCTTGAATAGCGTTAAGTACGATGAACAGCTCCTCGCTACACTTAGTGCAGGCTGCTGCGAAGCAACTTTAGTTTTATAGTAGTAATGCTGCTGGCTACCTAATTAATATTTTCAATTATTCCAGCTATACCCTGCCCGCCACCTACACAGGCAGTCACCATTCCATATTTTTTATTGAGCCGTTTCATATCATTCAAATTCTGAATAGTGAGCTTGCAGCCAGTACAATCCAAGCGGATGACCCAAGCGCAATTGCACCGCCATTGATATTTACTTTAGATGGATCAAGACCCGCTTCACGAATAACAGCAGATCGATTGCGATGCAAAAGCTTCATTCAATTCTATCAGGTCAATTTGTGAAAGATTCATTCCTGCTTGTTTCAACACTTTTGGAATAGCAGCTACTGGCCCAATACCCATAATACGTGGATGAACACCCGCAACTGCAGAATCCAACCAATCTCCCGATTGGTTTTAATCCAAGTTCATTCATCATCTTCTCTCCCATCACAATTACAAATGCAGCTCCATCGCTTGTTTGTGATGAATTGCCCGCAGTCACACAACCATTCGCAGCAAAAGCAGGTTTTAATTTTGCCAATGCTTCAATTGAAGTATCGGCACGTGGACCTTCATCCGTATCTACTGTATAATTTCTTTTTTGTTTTTTACCTTTTTCATCCAGATAAACTTCTTCAACAGCGATCGGAAGAATACCATTTTTGAAATATCCATTCTTAATTGCATTGATCGCTTTCTGATGCGAGTTATAGGAAAACTCATCCTGTGCTTCGCGACTTACATTAAATTCTTTTGCTACTGCTTCGGCAGTTAATCCCATGCTTAAATAATAATCCGGTTCGTCTTTAGCAATTGAATAAGCAGGAACAGTTTTCCAACCAGCAGTCGGTACCAGGCTCATACTCTCAGTACCACCGGCAATGATACAATCCGGCCATTCCCATTCTTATTTTCGCTGTAGCGATCGCAATTGTTTCCAATCCCGATGCGCAATAACGATTCACCGTCACACCCGGCACATCAATACCCAATGCTCTTGCAGAAATGATGCGACCGAAATTGCAAACCCTGTTCAGCTTCCGGCACTGCATTGCCAACAATTACATCATCCACTCGTTTTAGCTTCCAATTGCGGCACACTTGCCATCAATCCTTTTATTACATCCACCGCCAGGTCATCCGGACGATAAAAACGAAATCCACCACGTTTTGCTTTACCAACTGCGGTTCTGTATCCGGCTACTATATATGCTTCTTGCATAAAGAATGATTTAATTTTTTTATATACCAGCTCTTGCAATTCTATTAAACTTTTGTTGCGACGCTCCGTTCATCTCCTAGTAATTGCTACTCGTCGTTCCGCAATTCCATGACTTCACTCAAATTTACGAAAAGTTGTTTATGCAACCTTATAGTCAAAGTTAAAGTATTTGCTATATCCCCTAAAAATTCGGTTCTTATCTTCGCAGCGATTGTATGTATAAAATTCTTGCGTTCAATATTGTTTCTTTTCCCAACAGAATGGGTTCATTATTTTTCAATGAATTGCCTGCAGGTGTTTGCAGTATTGGTTTTTGAGAAAGCTGCTCTGCTTCGATCTTCTCACCATCCGCAAACGAAAATCTGAAATCTGAAATCTTACAATCTTAAATTTAAAAATCCAGTTGGTCTAGGCGCAGGCTTTGATAAGAATGCAAAGTATCTAAGAGAACTGGAAACACTCTGGTTTTGGTTTCGTTGAAATAGGAACAGTAACGCCATTACCACAGGCAGGCAATGACAAACCAAGACTTTTTCGATTACCAAAAGATAAAGCACTTATCAATCGGATGGGATTTAATAATGATGGAGTGAAGGTGATTGCAGAAAGACTTCGTCAATGGCAGTCAGTAATGTCCATAGTCAACAGTCCAACAGTCAACAGCCAATCGACTCATTATCGGCGGTAACATTGGTAAGAACAAGATCACTCCCAATGAAGATGCCTGGAAGGATTATGAAATTTGTTTTAAAGAGCTGCATCACTATGTTGATTATTTTGTCGTGAATGTAAGTTCTCCAAATACACCCGGCTTAAGGGAATTGCAGGAAAAAGAATCATTGAGAAAAATTCTTCGGCATTTGCAAATGATCAATAATGGCAAAGCAGTTGCCAAACCCATCTTATTAAAAATAGCTCCCGATCTTACACAAGAACAATTGGATGATGTAACTGATCTTGCATTGGAAATAAAATTAGATGGCCTTGTTGCAACAAACACAACCATAGATCGTGAAGGACTGGAACACGATCTAAGGATCGGAACACTTGAAACCGGGGGATTAAGCGGAAAACCTTTGCAAAAAGATCAACCGAGGTTGTAAAATATATTTATGAAAAAACAAAAGGCGAGATCCCGATCATTGCAAGTGGTGGAATTTTTACCGGCGCAGATGCAAAAGAAAAATTTGATGCCGGCGCATCATTGGTACAGGTTTGGACAGGTTTTATTTATGAAGGACCGGGAATTGTAAAGAATATTTGCAAGCATCTCACAAAATCAATAATTAAACTTTAATTATAAGATATGGAACATCTCTTTACGTCAGAAAGTATCATCAGCTTTTTAATACTTGCAATTCTTGAAGTTGTTTTGGGAATTGATAATGTGATCTTCGTCAGCATCATCATGAACAGGCTCAATGACAAGAGCCAGCAACAAAGAGCAAGACGTTTATGGATGATCACGGGAATTATTTCAAGAAGTTTATTGCTGATGGGATTGGGTTGGTTATTATCACAACGTGGAAAGTATATTATTCCTGAAAGTTGGTTTGGAAAAGGTTTTGATCTTGCAAGTATTGTCATGTTGGGAGGTGGTTTGTTTCTTATTTATAAATCTGTAAAAGAAATTCATGATAAGCTTGGAAGGCGAAGACCCAAATGTTGAATCGCAAAAACAAAAAGGCATTTCATTTGCACAAGCCATTGCACAGATAATGATCATTGATGCAGTGTTTTCATTTGATAGTGTAATAACTGCCGGCGGTACAGCCAAACATGTTGAGATCATGATTGCAGCAGTAGTTGTTGCCATGATCGTAATGTTTTTATTCAGTCCGGCTATTTCTTCATTTGTGCATAAACATCCTACTATAAAAATGCTGGCTCTTTCATTTTTGGTGATGATCGGGTTAAGTCTTGATCATTGAAGGATGGGATCATGAACAAGCAGAAAAGCTTCATTTGAAAAATTATATTTATTTCGGTATGGCCTTTTCATTTTGGTCGTAGAAATGCTGGAACATGACCATGCGTAGTCGTGCTGCTAAGAAACGTAGACGTGTAGTAGAATTAAATGAACCGGTGTGGAGGGCTGTAGAAAAAATGAATCAGACCTGGCAAAGTAAAACAGCTGCAACTAATGCCAGCAGTTTCGGTGCGAAGTCTTGTTTCGCCTAAGTGATACGGGTATAAAACTGTTTTGTAAGGCAAGTTCAATTTCTTCTTTGCTAAAATCACCTTCAGGACCGATGAGAATCGTTGAATGGTTTGAAGGGTTGAAAGGTTGAAAGGCTATTTTTCTGTACCTGATTCTTCACAATGAGCAATGAACTTCTGCTGATCGTCAAATTGCTCAATTGCTAAATGGCTAAATTGTTTTGGCTCGTGCAATACTGGCAACCATGTTTGTTGAGATTGTAACATTGCACTGATACAAATTCCTTTCATCCTATCATAACGGAATTTTTGTTTTTCTGTTCTTTCACATATTAAAGGAATGATTTCTGATACACCAATCTCAGTTGCTTTTTCCAAAAACCATTCAAAACGGCTGGTGTTCTTTAATAAAGAGATTGCGATAGTAACTTTTCGTGAGTCGTGAGTCGTGAATCGTGAGTCGATGATCTTTACTGAACAATGTTTTTATGAGCATCAATAACTTCAGCAGTAATCAAACTTCCTTTGCCGTCTGTTAGATTCAACTTCTCTCCTTCCTTCATCCTTAACACCTGCACCACATGTCGTGATGTGTCTTCATCCAATACAATTTCTTTTTGTGAAGAATTATAATCAGCGATATAAAAAAGGCAATGCCATTTGCTAAAATAAAAAGTCCGGAGAACTTTCCGGACAAATCTAAAATCTTAAATATCTGCAATCTGAATTAAATCAGAATGGCGTTTCCTCTTCATCATTAAACGGAAGATCATTCATTTTGCTGCCTGCTTGTATAAATAACTTAGCATCTCCGCTTCCAGACCCATCATCAGGTACCGGCTTCCAGCTTCCTGTTGGCAAACCAAGGCCGCCCATTCCACTTCCATCATCTTCCACAAATTTTTGAATATGTAAAAGTGCTTTCAGTTTTATTGTATCCAATGCCCCATTTCTATGCTTCGCAATTCTTATGTGAGTTTCGCCTTTATTGCTTTCCCCCATTTCATTTGCAGTGATATCGTAGTACTCCGGACGATAAAGGAACATAACCATATCGGCATCCTGCTCGATCGCTCCTGATTCACGGAGGTCACTAAGCTGCGGGATCTTTGCCCCTTCTTTTCTTTTCTCTACTTCACGACTTAACTGTGAAAGCGCAACGATGGGAATATTCAATTCCTTTGCCAATGCTTTCAGGTTTCTTGAAATATTACTGATCTCCTGTTCACGATTGGAATTCCTGTTGTCACTTGTTCCGCTCATCAATTGCAGGTAATCGATCAACACTAAACCGATATTGTGTTTATTTTTAAACGACGACATTTTGCTCTTAATTCAAAAATGTTCAATGCCGGAGTATCATCAATAAATATCGGTGCTTTTGCCAAACGTTGAATACCCCGTGCATAGAGTTGTTTCATTTCATGTTCTTCCAACTTACCACGGGCAATTTTCTCCAACCAAATCTCACTTTCAGCAGAAAGAATCCTTTGCACCAATTGTCCTGCACTCATCTCTAAAGAAAAGAAAGCGATCGGTGTTGGTTTGCTTGGATGTAATGCTGCATTTCTTGCGCAGGTTCAATGCAAATGCAGTTTTACCAACAGAAGGTCTCGCAGCAAGAATGATAAGATCTGTATTTTGCCAGCCATAAGTAATTCTGTCAAGTAAAGGATAGCCACTTGGCACGCCGGACACATCTTCATTCTTATGACGAAGATCTTCAATACGCTGAATGGTTTTTACCAAAACAGAATCAATGGTATCAAAATTTTTGCGAAGGTGATTACTGGTAATTTCAAACAATTTGCTTTCCGCATCATCCAGCAGATCGAAAACATCTGTTGAATCCTCGTAAGCATCACCAATAATTTCTCCGCTTACACGTATCAGTTCTCTTTGAATAAATTTTTGGAGGATAATTCTTGCATGTGTTTCAATATGTGCAGATGAAACAACTGCATTCGTAAGTTTAGTAACATAATAAGGCCCACCTACCATATCCAACTCTTCACGGGTTTTCAATTCTTCTACAACTGTAAGAATATCGATAGGCTTGTTCTTTTGTGCCAGCCCTTGCATAGCACGATAAATGCGCTGGTGTGCATCTACATAAAAACATTCGGGCTTTAAAATTTCAATAACAACATCAAATGCATTTTTTCAAGCATTATTGCACCGAGAACTGCTTCTTCAAGATCTTTTGCCTGTGGTGGTATTTTACCATAAACCAAACTGCTTAGGTCGGATGTTGTCTTTCTTCTTTGTTTGCGGTCCTTGTTGAGATTAGTAAGTTCCATCGTTGAATTAGGGCGATAAAAATTTAAACCATTGATTTCACACCAATGACTTTTGGGTTAGTTTTTCCAGCCTTATTTCACTGAATTAGTTGGTTTGGTTCGAAACGTTATCCCTCAGTCAGACGGCGAATATAAAAAGCCAAATGCAGACAAAAAAACTTTTCTTTCCTAACGAAAACTTCACAAGCTTTTCCACATCGGTTTTTATAAACACCATCTGTAATTTAGAAAAATATTTTGGCATTTACATAAAAATTATACCCAATCGTGTAAAAATTTCTTGTGACTTCAATCAATTATCTTTGTCCGCACCAGAAATGAAATTGAATACATGACTATCTCTTATAAATGGCTGAGCGAATATTTACCTGTTACGGTCGAACCCGAAAGATTGGCCCGTATTCTCACTTCTATCGGATTGGAAGTGGAAAGTTTTGAAAAATTTGAAGAAGTAAAAGGCGGATTAAAAGGTCTCGTAATTGGCGAAGTTCTTTCCACCGAAAAACATCCGAATGCAGACAAGCTCACACTTACAAAAGTTAGTGTAGGGAATGGCGAGCCTTTGCAAATTGTTTGCGGGGCGCCAAATGTTGAGGCTGGTCAAAAAGTTATTGTCGCAAAAGTGGGAACAACTATTTACCCGATAAATAATGAACCGCTCACAATGAAAGTGGCAAAGATCAGGAATGTAGAAAGCTATGGAATGATCTGCGCCGAAGATGAAGTTGGTTTAGGTACATCACATGCGGGCATTATGGTTTTGAAAGAAGATGCAAAAGTTGGTTTGGATGCTGCAGAATATTTTCAACCTTATGAAGATTGGATCTATGAATTAGGGATCACGCCAAACCGGATGGATGCAATGAGTCATTGGGGAGTTGCTAAAGATGTTTGTGCTTATCTTAATCATCATGATAAAAAGATCTGAAACCTAAGCTGCCAACCAGCAATGGTTTTAAGATCGAAAACAGATCATTGCCAATTTCGGTTTCGGTCGAAAATGAAAAAGCATGTCAGCGATACAGCGGCGTAAGCATTACAGGTGTTACCATAAAAGAATCTCCTGTTTGGCTGCAAAAGAAATTAAAATCTATTGGGCTAAGACCAATTAATAATATAGTTGACATTACCAATTTCATTCAGCATGAAACAGGTCAGCCGCTTCATGCATTTGATGCCGATGAAATAAAAGGTAAAAAGATAGTGGTGAAAAATTTACCTGAAGGAACAAAGTTTGTTACGCTGGATGAAAAAGAAAGAAAACTGAGCAAAAGAAGACCTGATGATCTGTGATGCCGAAGAAGGAATTTGCATTGCCGGTGTTATTTGGAGGCTTGCATTCAGGTGTTACTGATAAAACAAAAGAACATATTTTTGGAAAGTGCCTGGTTCAATCCGATCGATATTCGCAAACAAGTTTTCGCCATGGCCTGAGAACAGATGCTGCAACACGTTTTGAAAAAAACATTGATATATCGAATACGGTTACGGTGTTGAAACGTGCTAGCTCTTATGATCAAAGAGCTTGGTGGTGGTCAAATTGCATCTGATATTGTTGATGTTTATCCTGATCCACCAAACAAAACACAGGTTTCTCTTAAATATCATTACCTGAAAAAACTGAGCGGCAAAAACTATCATCCTGACACTGTAAAAGAATATTCTAAATAATCTTGGTTTCGAAATATTAAAAGACGGAATTGATGAAATACGTGTAGCAGTTCCTTTCGCCAAACCTGATATCTCTTTGCCGGCTGATATTGTAGAAGAGATCTTACGGATTGATGGGCTGGATAATATTGAGATCCCCACTGCTATTACTATTACTCCTTCGGTTGAAGAAAATTATATGCGCCATACTTTGAAAGAAAAGGTGGCGAATTATTTTGTTGGGCTTGGGTTTCATGAAATGATGACCAACTCCATAACTAACTGCTGCTTATTTTACTGAAGAAGAAAGACAGCCAATGGTGAAAATGATGAATAGCCTTAGCGCCGAGTTGAATATTCTTCGTCCATCATTATTAGAGACAAGCCTGGAAGTTGTTGCCCGCAATTTGAATCATAAGAACAGTAACCTGAAACTCTTTGAATTTGGTAAAGGATATTTTACCAGCGGACCCGGCAAGTATCATGAAATGGAGCAGGTGTGTATGGTAATAAGTGGCATTACAACTGAGCAAAGCTGGAAAGGAAAATCGGAGATGTTACAGATTTCTATTATACAAAAGGTGCTTATTTAATTCAGTTTTGAAGTTGCTTGGGTGTAAATGTTGACTCAATTGAAACACTTCGCAGTCCCAAAATTTGATGACCATGTTATTTATAAAGTAAATGGAGAAGTTGATGGCAGGCTGCAGGTGAGGTAACTCAAAATGTACTTGTCGCAATTTAATATTAAGCAGCCAGTGTTCTTTGCCTTGCTTAATTGGGATGCTGTGCTGAAAGTTAACTTTAATGCAAACGCTTTCAATTAAAGAATTATCCCGGTTTCCATCAGTGATGAGAGATATCTCCATGGTAGTGCCAAAAGCACTTGCTTATGAAGAGGTGGAGAAGTCGGTGAATAAATTAAAGCTGGACAAATTGCAGGAGGTTAAACTCTTTGATATATTCGAAAGTGAAAAGCTTGGCGCTGATAAAAATCGATCGCAGTAAGCTTTACTTTTCTTGACCAGGAAAAAACGCTTACGGATAAAGAGATCGATGGATGGATGAGTAAGATAATGACGACTTTAGAAAAGAATTAAATGCTGAAATCAGGAAATAATTTTTATGTCTGACTTCGAAACACAATTAAAGACGGATACAGGATAAGCTGCAGCAGGTGTTGAAGGATTATGCTGCTTTACAAAAGGAAAATCTGCGCCTGAAAGAGGAATTGGATAAAAACAGAACTCAATCCTTTGCTCATCAGCAAAACATTGAAGACCTGAAGCAACAAGTGGATGTATTAAAAGATCACTTCAGGCGATTGGGATCCGAATGATAAGAAAGAATTTGAAAAACGCATTAATTCTTATATTAAAGAGATTGATCGTTGTATTGCTTTATTAAGTGAATAGAAAAATTAATTGACCATCCCGATAGACTATCGGGACACAACTCACGACTATGTCCGAACAATTAATACCTGCCACAATTACAATAGCCGACCGCAGCTACCGTATTAAACTGGATGCAAAGGATGAAGAAGTAGTACGGAAAACGGTAAAAACGATCAATGACAAGATCATTGAATTTAAAACCATGTTTGCAGGTAAAGACATGCAGGATTATGTAGCAATGGCGCTGGTATGGTACGCCACTGAACAAAATAGCAGTTCAGCTACTGATGTTGAGAAAGATAATCTTACTGATAAACTGAATTTACTGGAACGAATGCTCGATGGACAACTGCAATCCTGATCTTCCTTGATCAAAAAGCTCATGCCTCGGGTTTTTACTCCTTATAATTGATTTCATCACTTCCCGCCGTTTTGTATCTTCGCTGATTACCTGACCATTATCATTTGAGAACCAGTCAGGCATTTTTTAAAACAAGTATTGTGAAAACAATCAAACTAAACATTCATGGATCAAAATATATTGTTTGCCATTATTGGAGCTGCAGGGATAATTCTCGGCATTATAGCGGGTAAGCTCATTTTCTCCAAAAACACAGAAAAACAGGTAGCAGAAGCCGAACTAATTGCTCAAAGTATTCTTAAAGAAGCCGAACTCAGAGGCGAAACTTTCAAAAGAGAAAGAACTGGAGGCGAAGGAACGCTTTGTCCAGATGAGATCAAATCATGAAAAAGAGGTTTTTGAAAAGAATAAGAAGATCAATGATGCGGAGAATCGCATCAGGCAAAAAGAGCAATCCATCAACCAAAAAGAAGGGAATCTTGATAAGCATTTAAAAGAAAATGAAACTATCAAGGAAAACCTCAATCGGCAAATTGAACTTGTAAATATCAAGCGTACAGAACTGGAAAAACACCAGGAAGAACATATCCGTCGTTTGGAAAAAATTGCCGGTCTTACTGCAGAAGAAGCCAAAACTCAATTGGTGGAAAGCCTGAAACATGAAGCACAATCAAAAGCCTTAGTGATTCAACAGGAAATAATTGAAGATGCCAAGCAAAAGGCAAATAAAGAAGCAAGAAAGATCATCATTCAAACAATACAACGTACAGCAGCAGAGCAAGCCATTGAAAATTCGATAACAGTTTTCAATCTTGAAAGTGATGAAATAAAAGGACAGATCATTGGTCGTGAAGGAAGAAATATCCGTGCAATTGAAGCAGCCACCGGCGTTGATCTTATTGTTGATGATACTCCTGAAGCAATCGTTCTTTCTTCATTTGATCCGCTTCGTCGTGAAATAGCCCGTTTGAGTTTGCAAAGATTAGTTGCAGATGGTCGTATTCACCCGGCAAGAATTGAAGAGGTGGTTGAGAAAACAAAAAGCAAATTGAAGAACAGGTAATGGACATCGGTGAAAGAACTGTGATTGAACTTGGTATTCATGGTTTACATAAAGAATTAGTGAGAATGGTTGGGCGTATGCGGTTCCGTTCTTCTTATGGTCAAAACTTGCTGATGCATAGCCGTGAAGTAGCAAATCTTTGTGGCATCATGGCAGCAGAACTTGGTATGAATTCCAAACTTGCAAAACGTGCAGGTTTGCTTCATGATATTGGAAAAGTTCCTGACGAAGAAACTGAATTGAGCCACGCATTACTCGGCGCTAAACTCGCTGAAAAATATGGAGAGAACCCTGCAGTTATCAATGCAATTGGCGCCCATCACGATGAAATGGAAATGCAATATGTGATCTCCCCAATTGTGCAGGCCTGTGATGCCATTAGTGGTGCAAGACCAGGTGCCCGCCGGGAGATTATGCAACAATATTTGCAGCGGATCAAGGACCTTGAAAACCTGGCGATGACCTATAATGGAGTTGAAAAAAGCTTATGCGATCCAGGCTGGACGTGAGTTAAGGGTAATTGTTGAGGCAGATAAAGTATCCGACCAGGATTCAGAAAAGCTTTCTTTTGAGCTAGCTCAAAAATTCAGAACGAAATGACATTTCCGGGCCAGATAAAAGTGACAGTGATAAGAGAGAAAAAGAGCGGTGAACGTGGCGAGATAGTATGTGAGTTGAAGGAATTTCGGATACCAGCTTTTTAGCATTGATTTAGACGTCCTTTGCAATTTTCCAGTTGTTAATGAACATTGACATAGTTTTCTATGTAAAAATATGCAATACTGCAGAACTAAAAATGACTAATTAACGTTTCCTTAATTCCTTCATTCCCCTTATCTTTGCGACCCGCAAAACTGAAGATTATGAACGCTATAGATTTTGTACACGAACAGCTGACTGGTAAAAAGAATTCCCTGCTTTTAAAGCTGGTGATAATATTACCGTTAATTATAAAATTGTTGAAGGTAATAAGGAAAGGATCCAAAGCTTTAAAGGCGATGTTATCAAACGCCAGGGCACCGGACCAACATCAAGTTTTACAGTTCGTAAAATTTCTGATGGTGTTGGTGTAGAAAGACTTTTCCCTCTTTATTCTCCCAATATCGAATCAATTGAAGTAAATAAAAGTGGCCGTGTTCGCAGGGCTAAACTTTATTACTTACGCAGCAGAAGTGGTAAAAGTGCAAGGATCCGTGAGAAACGCCAGGCTGTTGAAGGAGCACAATCATAAAGATCACTTTATACTAATTAATTTGCGACCGTTACTCACGGTCGCTTTTTTTGCATTTACATCAGCTTAACAAATTAATTGAAAACGGACTTTAATTTGTACTAACTTTGACCCTCATTAAAAAAATTTTATGAAGCTCGGCTGGACTGAAATACTGCTAATTGCTTTTGTTGTTTTACTATTATTTGGTGGCAAAAAATACCTGAGCTGATGCGTGGTCTTGGAAGAGGTGTTCGTGAATTCAAAGATGCAAAAGACAATGTGAAGAAAGAATTAGATGAAAGCCCCGAAAAAGGTAAATAAGTTTTCTGACTAGACCTAAAAGAGCTGATACGACAACACTTCTTTTATGTCTTCAACTGCTTTAGAGATTAATTGAAAAAGTTTGATTAGGTTAACTTTAAAATTCTAAAATTTATAATATGGGAAATCTAGGTGCGACTGAAATAATACTGATCGCTTTTGTTGTATTATTATTATTCGGGGGTAAAAAAATACCTGAACTGATGCGTGGTCTTGGAAAAGGTGTTCGTGAGTTTAAGGATGCAAAAGATAATGTAAGAAGAGAATTGGAAGAAAGCATTTCCGAAAAGGACACTAAGCCAGACACTAACACTAACCCATCATCTAACTAATCCGATCTTGCTTTTGATGATCTTATAAAGACTTTCGCTTTTGGTCGAGTATACCACTATTGATCAATACCATCTTGCATTAACTCAGGGCAACACATCCTGCGCTGAAGTTGTTCAATCATTATCTTTCCGAAATTGAAAAATGCAAACACCTGAATGCTTTCGTTCATGTATTTGCAGAAGAAGCGATCCAAAAAGCTGCAGCGCTTGATGAAAAAGAAAAGACCGGAAATGCGATTGGAAAACTTCACGGAGTTGTAATTGCTATCAAAGATGTTATTTGTTATAAAGATCATCCGCTCACTGCTGCATCTGGCATTTTAAAAAATTTTACTTCACTTTATTCAGCAACAGCCATAGAAAAAGCTTTTACAGGAAGAAGCTATTATCATTGGTGTTTGCAATTGTGATGAATTTGCAATGGGCTCTGGCCAATGAAAATTCAGTGTATGGAAATGTGTTGAATGCAATGGATGAAACTCGTGTACCGGGTGGTTCTTCAGGTGGATCAGCTGTTGCTGTGCAAGCAGGTCTTTGCATGATCTCACTTGGAAGCGATACTGGTGGTTCGGTTCGTCAGCCGGCAGATTTTTGCGGCATCGTTGGTTTGAAACCAACTTATGGCCGCATTTCAAGATATGGTTTGATCGCTTATGCTTCATCCTTTGATCAAATTGGGATTTTGCAAACAATGTTGATGATGCAAGTAGAGTTTTAGAAATAATTGCCGGTGCAGATGAATATGACAGCACCGTTTCTCAAAAACCAGTTGAGAAATATTCAGCAGCCTTAAAAGAAAATAAAAATTCCGTTTTGCTTATTTCAAAGAAACATTAGAGCATCCTTCGCTTGATACTGAAATTGCTGATGGAATAAATAAACTGATCGAACAAATAAAGAATGATGGTCATGAGGTAACTGCATTAAGTTTTGAATACCTCGATTATATAGTTCCGGCTTATTATATTCTTACAACGGCAGAAGCATCATCTAATCTTTCCCGTTATGATGGAGTTCGATATGGCTATCGTTCTGCAAAGCCATCAACTGATTTAACAGAGTTTTACAAGCACAATCGCAGTGAAGGTTTTGGTAAAGAAGTGAAACGAAGAATTATGCTTGGCACTTTTGTTTTAAGCACTGGTTATTATGATGCCTATTTTACCAAAGCACAAAAAGTAAGACGCAAGCTTGTTGAAAAAACACAGCTGGTCTTCAATGAATTTGATTTTATACTAATGCCAACATCACCATCAGTTGCATTTAAGATCGGCGAAAAAACAGATGATCCTATCGCTATGTATCTCGCAGATATTTATACAGTATTTGCAAACCTTACAGGAATTCCCGGTATATCATTACCACTTTTTAAACATTCCAATGGAATGCCTTTCGGGATACAACTAATGGCAAAACAATTTAACGAGCTATCTTTGTTGCAAGCCTCCCAACAATTGATGGAGTTTAAAAAGTAGTTTCATTCGTCTTTATTTTTAATGCGTTTTTTATTTACGATATTAATTTCTCTTGCTACTATAACTGTTACTGCGCAGGTATCGGATACAATTATAGATCTCTCAAGATCGAGGACCAATAAACCGGTGGTTGATTCAACGATTATTCCTGTTGCGATCGCTTCCGATCCAAAAGCAGGTTTTCAAAGATCTTTATGTGGGCAAGCCCGAAGAAGAAGGATTGAACCAGGTTCAACTGAATCCCCGTCGCCATAAGTTTTGTTGATGATTATATGGCAAAAAACAGGAAGAATCTTGAGAAATTAAAAGGTTGGGGACGTCCATATTTTGATATGATCGATGCAGTGCTTACCTATCATGGTTTACCAAGAGAATTAAAATATCTCGCCGTCATAGAATCTTATTTGAAAACCTATGCTGTATCATGGGCTGGTGCCGTTGGTCCCTGGCAATTCATGCCGGAAACCGGGAGAAGAATGGGATTAAAAGTAAACGCCTACACTGATGAAAGAACTGATTATTATAAAAGCACTCATGCGGCAGCCGAAATATTTAAGTGAGCTTTATAATATTTATAATGATTGGTTGCTGGTCATCGCTGCATACAATGGCGGCCCTGGAAATGTAAATGCTGCGATAAGAAAAAGCAAGAGTAAAAATTTCTGGGACCTGCAACATTTTTTACCAGCCGAATCAAGAGATCATGTAAAAAATTCATTGCTACACATTATGTAATGGAAGGGGATGGTGGAATAACAACATTGACCAAAGATGAAACAGATATTTTAAAACAGGCTTCGAATATAAATCCTGCTGCAAAAAATTTAAGTGCGGCTGAATTAACCAATTCAAAAGTACAGGCGATCAGCGGCCGATATAATTCTTTAGTAATTACAAAATACATTGACGTTTTCAATTATAGAATTCAATCGTTACAATCCCGACTTTGACAAACTGATCACACATAATGGTAAATATGAATTAAGATTGCCTGCAGATAAAATGGATCTGTTTATGGCAAAACGATATGATATTCTCAATGAAAGTCTCCAGATAATGCTGGACACATTTTAGGCAATCACTTTCTGCTCCTGTGAAGAATCCCTCCGGTGAAGCAATCTTTCAGATAAATAAAATTTTACATATCGATATGTTATCATTTTTAGATTAAGCATATATGTAGCCTTCTCATCTATCTACAGCTCAGATTTTAATGAAATATCGATAAAGTAGATAAAAGAAAAGTTTTCTATTTTTTATAATGTAAATATTTTGTACTTATTTTATGAGACAAAACACCGATATGAAACTTTCAAAAACCCTATCAGCTATTTTCATTATAGTCTTATTTATTCCCGCCTCTTTATTTTTACCACAGGATGTTCCAAAGACAATGACGACACATTGCCTAATAATAGCAATGATTCAATCACTGTTACTATGGACCCTGCCACTTGGGACTCGTTTTCTTGTTGGTTCTGAAAAATATCATTCTTCCAACTGCGGGAAAATTTGGAATTTACTGGTAGAAGGAGTTAAAGGTTATGGCGAATCTTACAGATTGGGCTGTTTTTTAATTACAACTTCAGGAGTTATGAATTAAATAACCGTACCATTTATTTAAAATGGAAAGGAAATGATGGTGGAGCTTTTGTTAATTATATGTCTGCAATCGTATACAATGCCTTTGTATCAATTGGGAGTGTAAGAAGTTATTCAGATCTTACATTCCTGTTCATCGCCCACAACCTATAATGGTTCAATAGTGGTAAGTAATAATCAATGGTACTATACAACCATAAAAGTGACTAATAATTCATTTACCGCTACTACAGCCACCGGCACCTATGCAGACAGAGGTGGGAATGTAATTGAGAACAGGAATGGCTCAGTAGCCAATTCTCATGGAAAAATCAGTTTACGTAATGGGGATCCATATGGGGGTAATGCATCCTTTATAGTAATAAATGAATTAAAAATAAAATAAATTTACTGTACGAAGAGTTCTCCTCATTGCTTCGACTTTCATCAAACATTCCTCGTAATTCTCATTCTCTGCATTACTATAAAAGTAATACCTGAACCCGCCATAAAAGAAAGATATTTTTCAGAAGCATTGTACATAATGCTTCTTATTACCTACATTAAAGTCAAAATCATTTTCAGGAGTTATATAACCAACAGCGCCGGAAAAAATTCCTCTTCCCGATCTTTCATATTTATCAATAAGCTGCATCACTTTTCTTTTTGGCGCACCGGTCATTGAGCCCATCGGAAAAGTGTGCTTTGATTATTTCTGTAAAAGAGATCTCCTCTTTCAATTCTCCGCTTACTGTTGATATCATTTGGTGTACCTGCGGAAAAGAATAGATACCAAACAACTCATCCACTTTCACCGTTCCTTCTTTACATACCCGTGCAAGATCATTACGAACAAGATCAACCACCATCACATTTTCTGAACGATCCTTTTCACTTGTATAAAGTTCTTCTTTGCTTCTTTGATCCTTCTTATCATCTTTTAAAAATCTTGAGGATGTTCCTTTGATCGGCTGTGATAAAATTTTATTCCCTTCTCGTTTCAAAAATCTTTCCGGGCTGGCACAGATCAGCCATTTATCTTCCAGTTTATATAATGCCGAAAAGGGGATTCGGTGAAGTCTTACTGAGTTTTTCATAAACCGATAAAGGATCAACAACTGCATCTTCTGCAAAAAACTCCATGCAATAATTTATCTCGTAACAATCACCACGAAGAATATGTTTTTTAATTGTTCAATAGTTTCAATGTATTCCTTCTTTGAAACCCGTTGTTGAATATTGACCGGATCATTTTGCAATTCCAGTCTTTCCTCATTTTGCATGATCTCTTCAAAAATTTTTCCAGCATCCTCTTCGCTTTCTATTTCCATTTCCTTTTCAGAAAGCCTGATAATGATCTTTGGCTCAAAGAAAAAAATATCCGGAAAGCCATGCCTGCTTTTGTAGGATGAAGTGACCGACTCGATCTCATTTTTCAGATCATATCCCAAATGACCAAACAACCAGCGATGGTTTTTCATTCAAGAAACTTTGAAGATCATTCAATGCATTGCCGGCATTTGCAATAAAACTGTTTTTATTACCTACAGCCAGCAAACATTCAATGGAGTGATAATTGGTTTGATAACGATGATTATCTAAAAGACAAAAAATGCTGAACTGGTTTAGCCCAGCTCAGCATTTTCTTCTTTGCATTCTCAGGATCTGTGATTGTAAAAATGCAGTTAGTATTGGTTGCGTTCAAAATATAAAACGGGAAATAAGATCTTTTTAGTAATCATCTTCTTCATCATCATCATATACCTGTCATCATAAAGCCCCATTTCTTTGAATTCATCATCCACTTTAAAATCATCTTCCTCTTCCTTGCCTTTTTTCCACCGGCAGCAGTTCCGGTACTCTTTTTATTCTTGGATGCAGGAATGTCAAACTCATCGAAGTCAGGATCCCACTCCTCTTCTTCTTCAGGTTTTTCCCACTCATCTGGTTCATCTTCGCCAGCATCATCATCGTCATCATCATCGCCGGATTTTTTGCAGCGGCAGGTTTAGCACCTTTTTTGTAGCCTTCACATCCATCTCTCATCATCTTCCAAATCATCATCATCTCTCTTCTTCCTGTTTCTTTGGTTTTGAAGAAGCTTTTTATCAGCATTACCGGAAGATGGCTTATGATCGTGGCCCTCGGTTTTTTTCCTTTATCAGATTTCATTGTCATATTCCAATAAAATTAATCACTGTAAAATTTCAGCGAAGTTTTAGAACTTCCAAATTTTTGTTCTTATTTTTTGCTGTTCTTTTTCAAGATAGTGAAACTATCTGGTCCCGGCCCGGTCCGTTTGATATATAATTCACCTTTACCCCAGGTATTGATTAATAAACTCTACATATTGCTGCATGGCTGCCGGCAAATCTTTTTCATTTTTAAAAGCAGATAGAATCCGTTTTCCAGCCTTTGAATTTTTATACACAGGGTCTAAGTTGATTCCCGTCATTTGATAGGGAACTTCCTCCGTGTTATTTCCATCGGTATTATAAGCTGTGCAAACTTGTAATTCTTCAAACGCATCCAGCACATCAGCTTTGGTCATGACAATTTTTGTCACTCCGTTTATCATGCAGGCAAACTTCAAAGCTACAAGATCGATCCAGCCACAACGACGTGGCCGGCCAGTAGTTGCGCCCAAATTCATTCCCTATCTTTCTCAATTCTTCACCAACTGCATCATTCAATTCAGTTGGGAAAGGACCACCACCAACCCGGGTGCAATAAGCTTTGGTTACCCCAGAGCACATCTTTTATCTTTTGAGGAGCCACACCAAGTCCACTGCAAACTCCAGCTGTAATAGTATTTGATGAAGTAACAAACGGGAATGTGCCGAAATCAATATCAAGCATGCTGCCCTGGGCGCCTTCTGCCAATATTCTTTTTCCTGCTGACAAATGATCATTAATAAAATATTCGCCGGAAACAATATTCATGGCTTTCAAAAACTCGATGGCTTCAAAAATTCTTTTCCCATGCAGAAATATCTTCATGAAACGAATAAGCATCCAGCAATTGGCGATGCTTATCGTACAATTTATCGTAAGTCTTTTAAAATCACCACGAACCAGGTCGCCAACCCTTAATCCATTTCTACCGGTTTTATCCATATAAGTTGGGCCAATCCCTTTCAATGTCGAACCGATCTTATCATTTCCTTTTGAAATTTCCGAAGCTTTATCCAATGCACGATGTGTTGGAAGTATCAGGTGAGTCCTTTCTGAAACAAAAAGGATTTTTTCAGGTCAATGCCAAAGGATGAAACGGTATCGCATTCTCTTTCAATGTCACGGGATCAAGCACCACCCCATTTCCAATAAGATTAATAGTGTTTGCATGAAAACTCCGGATGGGATCTGATGCAGCACTACTTTTTATCTCCTACATATAATGTATGTCCCGCATTTGGCCCGCCCTGGAACCTTGCGATCAGATCATATTTCGAAGCAAAAAAATCTACGATCTTTCCTTTCCCTTCATCACCCCACTGCAAACCAAGTATTACGTCAATCATAAAAGTAAACCCCCAAATCCTAAAGGGGGCTTTTATATTCCCACTTTAGGAAAAGATGAAATTTGCAGCTTAATAAATTTTCTTTGTTTAACAAACTGCATTACTACTATTATACTTTCTTTGTTGCGTCGCACTCTTGTACATTCAATAACCCTATCAGTGTATCATTATCTCAAACAATAAACTAATGATCTGAATTTCCAGATCCAAGTCTCTCCGCCTCAGGCGGAGGACAAGGGGTTATTAAGCCGGCAAAAAATATGGGGAAAGAATAATGAGCAATATAACAAACAATCAAGAATTCAGAATGTTGAAAACCTTTTTAACCCAATTACTAACCAGATAACTATCGGGTCCAAATTCTAATTCCTTATGCAGAGATTTTAGCGAATTAAAGTCACCGTTCCCTTTTAGTGATCACCTTACTCATCCCGGGCAACACCCCTGCACCATCCAAACGTATGTACCTGAAGGCTACTGTTCCTTCCCGATACCCTGCCATCCCATCCGTCATTTAGTTTGGCAGTGGAAAATATCAATTGACCCCAGCGGTTATAAACCCGGAAATAATTCAGATTTGGTTATTCTCTAACGTCAATTTATCATTTTTTCCCATCGCCATTTTGGCGTAAAGCCTGTTGGCATATAGATCTCCGGGCCTTGAAGACTTTTACGGTTACTTTTCCATCGCCCGGCATCCAGCCGGTGTGGTGGCGATAATATGATAGTTACGTCAGAACCCACAGTAAGAACAGGATACTTGGTGGTCAAAAAGATTGTTTAAACCAACGCCGGGGGCTCCAGGCGAATACCAGCGCCGGAACTTGCTTGCAACTGAAATTCTCCTATCGCCGGAAAAACTACAGTATCAGATGGATTGTTTTTACAATGATCGGCGGAGTAACAGTAACGACAACCTGTCCTGTATCAGCGAAGCACACTTATACTTGAACGATCAGTACTCAAACTGGTAAGGCTGTTTGTGGTGGTGCTGATAATGGGTCGAAGAAGTTGTACCATTGCTCAATGTTGATGGAGGCAATCCATATAAATTGTACACCGCCTGATCCCTGCAATGTATAATCCCGTCCATAACAAATTTCACATCAGGTCCTGCATTTGATATTGGCGGGTTTACATTTACAACGCATCGTATCCTCTCCGGGCTGCATTGCCCGAAAGCTGCCGTAACAATATATTGTGTAGTCACTTTTGATTTGGGTTTTGAATGTTTGCAGAATGTTTTTTGCTTGAACCCTGTGTCCATGAAAATTGCGTTGCATTACTTGTCACGCTTAATTGTTGAAGTCTCTCACAGATAGTAACATCAGGTGAAGCGGTTACTGAAAGGTTGTTACTTGGTTTCTACCAATAACATTTTAGGAATATTCAGGACACATGCATTGGCATCAACGATCATGATGTTGTATGCTCCCGGAACTACTAAACATATTTGAAGATTGCAAGGGTGGAATTCCCAAAGAAACCATATGGAACTGTTCCACCATTTGCTGCTGTAAAGTTATAATTTGTCCATCACTTCCGCCAAGCAACTTGCATTTACAGCGACTGTTGTTCCTGTTAGTACAGCAGGTTGAGTGCGTAACTGTTCTTATTATATTACAACCATTCACATCACGACAATATACAGAATAAGTGCTTCGGCAACAAAGTCCGGAGAAAGTACCACTGCTCTGCCATACAACATTATCTAATGAATATTGATAAGGCCCTGTGCCGCCAGAAGCCGCGACAACAATTGATCCATCATTATACCCAAAACAACGAGGCGACTTCGTGAAGTAAGTGTTGCATTTAATACAGCTTGGTTGTAAAATTATTATCGATTGAATTTGTAGCCAGCATTATTATCACGATAATAAACTGTATGTTCCTGCAGTAAGTCCCGTGAATGTATTACTTGTAAACTGGCGTTACATTATCCAAAGAATATTGATAAGGTGGCGTGCCCGGGCTAAACATTTATAGTGATAGTTCCATTGCCGCACCATTGCAACTCACATTAGTTTTCGAGATCGTCGCATTCAATGCAACGCCCGGGTTGATAGTTACTGGATAAGGAGTGGAATTACATCCATTAACATCAATAACCCTGACGTATACTCGTGCCACTGCCAATCCATTAAAAACATTAATGCTTTGTAATGGACCTCCATTTAATGAATATTGATAGGAAACCTCCTCCCACCCGGCGTAATCTCGTGATCGCGTTCCATTATTTACCTGAGCAGGATGTTGGTACTTGCCTCGTTGCGTTACCCTGTTCCTTGCGTTATGCAATTGCTTGCTTGTAACCTGCGGGCAGCCGATAGCATCAGTTAAAGACCGACTGCAAAAGCAAAGCCTGCAAAAAGTAAGTCCATTAAACACACATTGTTTGGATTTGAGGAACATTACCATTTAATGAATACTGATCGGCAGATAACCTGATGGCGGGAAGAATAGTAATGCTTCCATTATTAACGGAACAAGAAGAATTGGTAGATGAATAAACTTACTCCAAGATTCCTGTTCTGATCACTGTTACATTCGAGGTAGAATTACAACCATTGACATCTGTTGCAAAACAGTATATGTTCCGTTGAAAGACCATTTGAAAAACATTACTACTTTGTAATGGACCTCCATTTAATGAAAATTGATAAGGCAGTACCCCGCTATTTGCGGGGCGTGAAAGCTACGTAGAATAGAACTGTAAAGCTCGCAGCACAATTAAGATTCGTTACAGTAGTTGTCGCATTTAAGTGAGTCAGTTTTATTTATTGTGATCGTCTATAGTTGTAATATTTCACAGACTATGTGAACTATAGCTTGTTCTTACTACAAATTGTTCTGGAATTCCCAGAAGGGCAAATGTTTGGAAAAGTTAAACCAATACTGCTGGTATCGTGCAAAGGATGTAGTGGCTGTTGCTACCAATGAGCCAGCCATTGTGAACAGGCTGAGAATTGGGATAAATCTTGTTGCACCTCCGGATGGGATGCAAACTGGTAAGCTTCGTTTTTGAGCACTCCAGCATTGGGTAAAGCATTTTTTCCTGCAGCGGCAACAGCTTTAGTTTGTGTCCAATCCTGTACCCCAATATGCCTTCTAGATGAAAGACAAACTTCATGAAAATAGACTTCTATTATCGCTAAGCTGATCTTCATAGATCACAATTTGAAATGTATTGGGGGTAGAGTTTCCACACAGCTATTATTCCCAAAAATGCCACCACATAAAAACTGTAATAAATCTCTGCAAGGCAGACCTTCGAACTCTCCATCTCTACCTTCTTTTTCACTGGAGGGACTCACAGGTGAATTTTTGGATCAACATCTGAGAGCATGCACCCATTATAGAGGCTTTTGGACAATAAAGATTTCCTTGTTGTCCGGGCGAATATGGCACGTGTACCAAGACCATAAGGGAAGAATTGCCGGTGTAAATTATTCCATCCATTAAACAATTTGCATTCAGTGTATCAAAAAAGTTATTAAGCCATTTTGATCCAACTACAAGCTTTGAAAAACTGAATCATGTAAAACAATTGAAATGGCAGTAAGTATTTTTAGCAATTATAAACATCATCTGAGTACAAAGTGGTAAGTTCATTTCCAAAAGGAGTTGTGTATGGGTATGGACTGTACGGAATTAGTGCCGTTACCGCATAGTTTAAAGCTGCTCTCGAGATCGGGCACCCGTAAGTTTACATACTAGCCAGCAAGCCCCACATGAAAATTGATAATCAGCTGCCGTTTGTAGAAACACAACCTTGCGCATTAGCAATACGCAAATCTGGAACTGAAGCACATC
>ERZ1370068.3191-contig-2309_pt1 | contig 39818 bp, 60 predicted proteins | sample MGYA00561227_ERZ1370068 | MGnify/ENA primary metagenome ERZ1370068 (study PRJEB38410, sample SAMEA6850437) | metagenome | study: Metagenomic assessment of the ecological functions of the soil: analysis of the soil microbiota associated with the... | reverse complement strand
ATATTACTTCGTTCAGTTACGTATTGCTCAAGCGAAGCGGCGTCGAGCGAGTGGATTTCATCAAGATGGACATCGAGGGATCGAAACTCGACGCGTCATTGCACGCAATGCTGGCCCGCGTTTCTGCGCACGCATCGGCCGCGCATGATCATCGAGCCACATGTAGTGAAAAGGGCAGCCTTAACGCTGAAAGAGCTGATCGGCTGCCCCTTTTTGCCTGACCAGTTACGGGTACCAGTGCAATCTCATCGAGCGAGCGGGGCGTGTCGTTGCCGCCCAGTGACTGCGGCGCCGGATTAGCAGAACTCTGCTGTTGCCCAGAGAAACCGTCCCCGGCGCAAGCCGGCCCATCCGAGGCCGGACGCGCAGATCAACTGGATCGAGGCGCCGTTCGAGATCGCGCCGCTCTCGCCCGACGTCGTCGTGTACGGCGCCGGCAACACCGGCCGGATGGTCGCGGCCTATCTTGCCGGAGCCGGCCGTCGGTGAGGGTACTCGGCTCTCAGACGCGGCGGCACCACGCGTTCCGGACAAGAGTCCGCACGGCATACCCGTGCATCGTCCCGCAAGCTGGCCGGACCGAGCGCGGCGCGCCTCGCGCCTCGACGTCGTCGTCGCCGTTCACAACTACGGCGTCGACATGAGTCCCGCTGCAGGCGGAGAGTCGGCGGCGTCGCCGGGTTTCTGCACGTACGCTCAACATGGTCCACTTTCACAATCTGTTCCCGGAAGGGCGGCGCCTGCTCGCTTCTGGCTCGCCCCCGCGGACTTTCTATCGCGATCGGCGAGCGCGAGATCGCGGAGACCCGGTCGCTCCTGGGCGACACGCGACGACCCGTCGCTGGTTCGACTCGATGCTCGCGTTCCGCCTCTGCCGGCGATTACGGCCAGACCGCCGAGACCGAGTCCGGCACCGCACCAGTATTTTCCGGCTGATCCTGCCGCGCTGGCGATCAGCCTCGTGCGCTATGGTCGGACTGCGGCGCCTTCGACGGCGACACGATCGAGGCGCTGGCTCGTGCCGGCTATCGATTCGACGCCATCGCCGCGTTCGCGCCCGATCCCGACAATTACGCCGGCGCTGGCGGGTCGGGCCGCGCCAGCTGGCCTGGCGCTCTGCTTTCTCTGTGCGGCGTGCGCGGGATCGACGTGCGGCAGGTTCGCTTCGCCGCCGGTGCCGGCATGGAACTACGGGAGCCGAGGCGGTTCGACGGCAACACGACGATTCAGTGCGTGGCGCGCTGGATGATGCGCTCGCCGGATTCCGCCCACGTTCGTGAAGATGGACATCGAGGGGGGCCGAGCCCGGACCGCGCTGGAGGGCGCGCGCCGGATGATCTCGACCGACCGCCCCCGCGCTCGCCATTGCGCTCCTACCACGAGCCTGCTGCACCTGTGGGAATATCCCGCGGCGCATCGCCGGCTGGGAACTGGGGTACCGCCTGGAGATCCGGGGGCGCGGACAAGCGCAGCCACGACACGGTGCTCTGTGCGCGATTCCAGGCGCTGGCGATGTCGCTTGAAGGCGACATGCGGGAACAGCGGCGCGACCGACCGCCAGGTAGGGGGTCGGATTCCGCGCATCGCGCGACGGGCTTCCCGATGATTTCGCCTGCTTCGGAGGCACGTGCCCGGCGGCCACGCTCGGGCGCTATCTCGTCGCGGGAATCTGGAACGACGGCGTTCGGCTACGCGATCGACGTTCGCGCTCTTCAACCTGCTGCTCTGAAGGCCACGTCCCGCCGAGCTAAGATGTTCGGCGAGCCTCCTCGCGAGCGTGATCAACATCACGGTCGCGTTCCTGGGGCTTATCAAGTGGCTCGAACTGGTCGGTTACCCCGGGAAACCATCTGCGTAGTACTGGGTGCGCTGCTCTGATGGTCTACAGCGGCAGCATCGCGCTTGGCCTCGTCCTGTTGCCGCCCGCGGTGTGGCTGGTGGAGTACCTCACCTGGGCAACTTCCCGCGCCGCGCCGTACATCGCCGGCGCCGCAGTGACGAGGCTTACAGGTCGTTGGCAGCTTCGTCGGGCGCAGGCGCGTTTCCTTCGGCGTCGACCGCTCGCCCGGTAGTGGCCTAAGCACTGTCAGGCTAAATAGAAATGATGTCCGTATATGGACCCCTCCTCGGTTGCAAGCACTCCGTTCGTTGGCGGTGAGGTACGACTGCGCACGTATATCCGGCCTCTAACTGCCGCATCGATTTAACGATGCTGGGCCATGATGGGCTATTCGCGCGCCAGCTCCCATTGCTTTTTCGTGCTTCTCGCACATGGACGTTCTCGGGTTCTGCCGGCGCCGGTTCGACCTGTTTGCCATCGTTCGGCTTGCTTAGCAATCGCGGTAGGATTTGCTCCTGTTTCCAACACGGTTGATCAGTCTCTGCGCGAGTGTGCGTCAGCTTGCAACCATATCGGGTCGGTAATCGGTGCCGTTCTTCAACATCGCCCAAGCCATGCGCGTGGTCTTGTTGGCCAGCGCCGCGGCGGCGACGTTCGGATGGCTTCGCGCCGCCAGTCGGGTCACCCACTGACTGAGTCGGTCGTCCTTGGTTTTGGAGGTTCGGATCACCGAGCGAGCACCATGAATCAGCAGTACCCGCAAGTACGGATCGCCGCGCTTGCTGATGCCCAGCAGCCGCTCTTTACCGCCCGAGCTGTGCTGTTTTGGCGCTAATCCGAGCGCGGCCGACATCTGCCGACCGTTGGCAAACTGTTCCCCGGTGCCCACCGCCGCCACTAGCGCGGTGGCAGTGATCGGTCCCACCCCGCGCAGCTGCTGCAGCCGCTTGGCGACCGGGTCGCTCTGCGCAATCACCGCGATTTCGTGATCGAGTTCGGTCATCCGCGCATCGAGGGTCCGGAGATCACCCCACAGCCCGTTTAGTAGTCGACGAAACCGCCCACTCAAGCCGTTCTCTGCCTCTTCCAGCCAGCACGGCAGCGCCCTGCGTAAATGCTCCAGCTCCTTCGGCGCCACCAACCCGTACTCGGCGACCAGACCACGGATCTGGTTGGCCTTCGCCGTGCGTTGCTTGGTCAATTCGGCGCGTATGCGATGCACCGCCTGGATGTCCTGTTGCTCCACGGTCTTTACCGCAACGAACCGCATATGCCGCCGGCTCATGGCTTCACAGATCGCCTCCGCATCGTTGGCGTCGTTCTTGTTGCTCTTCACATACGGCTTTACAAACTGCGGCGCGATCATCCTCACCTTCGAATCCGTGCGCCTGCAGTTGGCGCGCCCAGTGGTGCGCGCCACCGCACGACTCCATGCCAATCTCGCAGCCGGGCTCAACCGTCTCGAGCAATACCTTGAGCCAGCTCTCCCGCGTGAGCTTGCGGCGCCACACCGCTTTCTCGTTCCGGTCTACGCCATGTACCTGGAACACGTTCTTTGCCAAATCTACCCCAACGCGAATAAGCTTCATGGTGGACTCCTTCTCCCGGTTGACTGGTGGATGACACTTCCAGTCTGGCACCTCGATGCCGATTAGGTGAGGAGGGTCCATCCCGAGTTCCTATTGAGATAAGATGTCCGGCTTTGGGTCAGGGTTCATTGTCTGGCGATGAACTCCGGGCTTGGTTTGCCGATGGGTGAGTTCTTCCAAGGATGATGTGGGTCGGTCGGGCGGCGAGGTCGACGCTGCGGCGGTTGACGGTGATCTCTTTGCGTCCCTGTTCGAGCGGTGCGGCGCGCGCTTTCTGCAGGTGGTGTGGGGCAAGGCGACGTTTGGCGCCAAAGCACTTGGCAGGCATGATCAGGAAGTGTTCGAGCACGGTGACGGCAGCGCCACGCCAGACCGGAGCCACCGGAGGCGGGTGGCTGGATCTGCAACAGCGTGGAATGGAATTGGCAGGTCAGGTGTCGGCGACAGTTTGCGCCGGATGAATGCTTGGCGAGAATCTGTCGCAGCCGCACATCGTCGCGGGTTGGGTGCGGCACGTGGGCGTCCCTGGGCGTCGAGCGGGGCGACGGCAAAGCGCGCGTTATGGCGTTCGATGAAGTGCGGCAGCCAGCATTGGCTGGCCTCGATAGATCGATGCCCGTCGATGCGCATAGGCGCTTGAGCAGGCGGTCCTGCAATACGCCGTTGGCGCGCTCCACCGGCCTTTGGCCTGGGGCGAGTTGGCGCAGATGCTTGCCGATGCCCAAGCTGTGCAGCGCTCGCCCAGGCTGCGACATGGCGTCATCGCTCGCGTCGCCTACTTGTTGACGCGGAAGATGCTGTGCGGTCGCTGTAGAGGGTCATCGGCGGTCCGTGCTGCTGGATGTGACCGTACAGAGCCTGCATGTAGCCCAAGGTGCATTCCTGCGGCACGAAGCGCAGCTGGGTCGAGGCGGCTGGTGGCATCGTCGATGAACACCAACAGACAGCAACGCGGCCCGCGCTGTTCAGAACCCAGGCATGGGCACTGCCATCGATCTGAATCAGTTCGCCAAAGCGCGTCCGCCGTTCGCGCAAGGCATGCAGGCGCACTTTGCTGCCACGTTGCGGCCGCCACAGCTTGGCCGTGATCATGATCTGGCGCACCGTTTCCTTGGACGACACAAGGCCATGGCGCTCATGCAGATACTCCTGCGCGCCAAAGTCGGCCCGAAATCGCGACTAATGGGCCCGGATCCAAGCGTGCTCACCTTGCGCCACCACCGGCGCTGCCAGCCGACGATTGCTGGGTCGGCCGCGGCGCGCCGAGCGCAGGCCCGCCGCGCCGCCGTGCTGCCACCTTGGCTTCCAGTCGGCGCTACCTGGCGTACGCTCGCCCCAAGCCGCACGGGCCGCCACTCCGCCTGGTCAATCCTTCCCGGATCGGCGCAATGCGATGACCTCTACCCGCTTCAATTCCTGCTGACTCATGCCGGTCTCCATCACGCCCCATCCACTTGGAGGCTCTAACGTACCGGACATCTCTACTTTGCTAAGACCGGACATTACTGCGTTGCCGTGACAGTGAGCCTAAGCACTTGAATTGCGAGGCCGGATTCTCGGGGTATGCTCACCGGACTTTGCCGCGTCCGCCAAGTATGGCCGGCCCGCTGTGTCCGCCGCAGTGGCGGCGCGTCCCCTGCATTACGAAGGAGCGAGCCATGGCTCGAGTCTGTCAGGTCACCGGCAAGGCCCCGATGGTGGGCAACAACGTTTCGCACGCGAACAACAAGACCAAGCGCCGCTTCCTGCCCAACCTGCAGCGGCGCACGGTTCTGGGTCGAGAGCGAGAACCGCTGGATCACGCTGCGCTTGACCAACGCCGCGCTGCGCACGATCGACAAGAACGGCATCGAAGTCGTGCTCGCCGAGCTGCGCGCGCGCGGCCAACACATCTGATTCGCTGAAGGAAACCGACCATGCGCGAAAAGATCAAGCTCGAATCCTCGGCCGGCACCGGCCACTTCTACACGACGATGAAGAACAAGAAGCTGATGCCGGAGAAGATGGAGATCAAGAAGTTCGATCCCGTCGCCCGCAAGCACGTGACCTGTACAAACGAAGTCAAGTCGATGCCGCTCAGTGACGTCGCACCGCGACGGCAACGAAAAGCGCCGCCGAACGGCGGGCTTATCGTTGAGCCGCGTGCGCGCGTTACGCGTAGCGCTTGAGCTGCAGCGAGAACTGCGCGAGCGGCGCGATGCCCGAAGCCTCCGCGCGCTGGCACCAGTCCTGCAGGCGGGCGAGCAGTTGCTCGCTCGATTCCGTCGAGCGCTCCCAAAGCACGTTCAACTCCTGGCGCATCGCGTAGATGGTCGACAGCGCGCGGCTCTTCTCCATCGCTCTGGCCAGCAGCGCGTGCTCGTGCTCGCGCAGCGCGCTGAGTCGTGTCGCCGGACAGCCAGCGCTTCAAGCCGGCGCATGCTCGGCACGTCCGCAAAGTCGCCGCGGCCGGCGCGCTCGCGCAGTCGCGCGAGCTCGGTCGCGCACGTGGCCTTCAGCGTGCGCGCGTAAGCGGTCGCGACGGCGTAGCGGTTCGCGATCACCGCCTGGAGCGTCGCGACGTCGGGCGTCGTCTTGCCGGCGGGCGCTACCCGCAGCGTCGGCGCGACCTTGCGCGACCTGCGCAAGGCCCAGCGGTTCGAGAATCCGGATGTACGTCCAGCCCAGGTCGAATTCGTACCAGCGCGACGACAGCTTCGCCGATGTGCCGTACGCGTGATGGTTGTTGTGCAGCTCTTCGCCGCCGATCAGGATGCCCCAGGGCACGATGTTCTTCGAGCGCGTCGGCGGAGGCGAAATTGCGATAGCCCCAGTAGTGGCCGATGCCGTTGATGACGCCCGCCGCCGTGACGGGAATCCACGCCATCTGCACGGCCCAGATCGCGACGCCGGCGACGCCGAACAGCATCGAAATTCACCATCAGCATCAGGCCGACGCCTTCCCACGAGAACGCGTGTAGACGTTGCGCTCCATCCAGTCGTCGGGCGTGCCGCGGCCGTACTTGCTCGATCGTTTCCGCGTTCTTCGCTTCGGCGCGATAGAGCTCCGTGCCGTCGCCAGAAGACCGTGTTGATGCCGCGCGTCTGCGGGCTGTGCGGGTCGTCCGGGGTTTCGACCCTGGCGTGGTGCTTGCGGTGGATCGCGACCCACTCCTTGGTGACCATGCCGGTGGTGAGCCACAGCCAGAAGCGGAAGAAATGGCTGATCGCCGGGATGGAGGTCGAGCGCGCGATGCGCTTGCGCGCGGTGCAGGAAGATCGTCACGCAGGCGATCGTGACGTGCGTGAATCGCCAGCGCGACGACGAAATAGCCCCACCATGGAAGCGGCATCAATCCATGCGCGACAAACCGAGCAAATCGAAGGACATCAAGCAATCCTTTATGGGGGTCGCGTCCCGTGGCACCGCGCCCGTCTGTTGTGAGCCTTGGATTATACGCTCCAGCAGCCGACCTTGCGATTCCGACATGCCCGACCTGCGCGAGTCACCGGTATTTTACTCGCTGTCAGAACAATGGGTTGAAGGATACGGCTGGCGCGTGCGCGGGCCGCGTTGCCGCGCGTTGCCCGCGCACTCGCCTTCACGTCAGCGGTTCCCGCGGTCGGTCAGACGGCGGGACCCGCTCGATCGGAGGTCAAGGCGGGTGCGCCGGCGCCTCCGGCCGGTGCGACAGCACGCGCTCGCGTTGCGACGGGAGTCCTGATGCCGTTCTCGCGAAACGACTTCCAGATCGCGTGATTGATCGAGCTTCGCAGGTTGAGCTGGCCCTTCTCGGATCGTTGATCCACACCCCGAGCTCGAGATCGACACCGCTGTCAGCGAATCGAGCCAGGAACGCCGCAGGTGCATTCGGCGCTCAGCACTCGCGCCTCTGCCATTCTGCCGCTTCCATGAGCCTGCTATACTCGGACGCCTGGGTGTTTGCAGCCCACTCGCACGGTTACTCCCATCCGATTGCTGACTGGCAGGAAAACGATTGGTTGAGGACGCTGTGGTCACCAGGGTTCGTTCGGCACCACGGGGCCTCCACGCCGTCGAAGCTGCGCACGATGACGAGCGCGCCGTCACCCGGCGACCACGAAACGGTTAAGCACGCTTCATGATCACATCGCCCAGGCGGATCGAGTTTTTGGTCGAGCAGGACTGAAGCTTACTAATTGCCGGCAGCTTCGCAGGCTGTGGAGGCCGATGCCCACGCCCAGGGCTCCCGCCGAACACCGTCAGCACGGTGATCGATCTGATAGCCAGTGTGCGATGCGAGTACGCCGCCGCAGCAGCGGGCAGCGCCCGGATGAACTCTGAGATGACCGCACTGACGCTGCCGCCGCAGATTTCCGGCGCGCTGCAGACGGTGCTCGATGAGGCCGGTTCATAGGCAGCCGGCTGGCAGGATCAGCGCGACGCTGCCTTTCAGAAGCTGAACACGGAAACATGCCGCGCCGCAAGCCAGTGGAATCTCCGTAAAAAGCGTTGAGTCGCTGGCTCCACAGCTCGGGCAGCACGCCGGTGAAGTGGAGCGGTGGATGACGATGCCCAGGATCGCGAACGAAACGATCGCCTGACAACGGCAGTACGCCGGGGCGCTGAATAGTTCGTGCATCGCGTACACGATGAGGCGGATCAACGCGCCAGAGCCACCATCAGCCGGATGGCGTCGGCGGAAGGAAAAACGGCCGATACCAGCCGGTCTGAAGAACGGCGGTGGCGGGGCCGAGAGCATCCGAGTGAGCGAGCGTCGCGAGCGGCAGCAGCATGCGGTTGATCGCTGCCGAGGCCAGGAGGCGCACCACCTCCGCTTCCGACGCGGATTCGAGGCAGGCGCACCCGGCGATCCAGCATCCAGCCGATCGGCGAAGGAGACGGCGGCGACGATGGCGGAGCTCGCCACCAGCCGGCCGGCGCAGGCAGAGCGCGCGGCCACTCGATGGCGGGTGAAATCGATCGCGGCACGCGAATACGCGGAAAGTCAATGGACCCGGCGTGCGCGTTCGTCCGACGTCGCGGCGGCTGCGTCGGTCGACAGCTGCGCCACGCCACGCGTGTCAGCAGCACTCGGCAAAGAAACCATCGCAGCCAGCGCTTGTGCGGGCAGGCGGAGCAGCCGCAACCGGGCCCGGGTGTCGAGCCCGATTCCCGCGAGCGCGCGAAATCAGCGGCGAGGCGTCGCCACGCGAGAATGCGGGATGCGCGGCCAGGGAACGCGGCTAGACGACCTCGTCGTTCTCGCTCGGGCAGCACGCTGCAGGTCGCGTAGACGAAAGACGGCCGCCGGGCTTCACCAGCGTGGCCGCCGCGTGCTGAGGATCGGTTAAGCGCTTGACCGCTACGGAGCACGCGGCGCCGATCATTGCTGCCGCCGCTTGAGATCGGGATTGCGGCGCGGGTGCCGAACCCCGTGCGCGGGGCGTCGACGAGCACGCGATCGATCTTGCCGGCGAGGCGCTTGACCTTCGTGTCGCGCTCGTGCGCGAGTCAGTTGCGGATGCACGTTCGAAAGCCGGAGCGCGCGAGCCGCGGCTTGCAGATTCGCGAGGCGCCGGTCGTGCGATGTCGAACGCATAGAGCCGGCCCTGCGAGCGCATCAGCGCGCCGAGCAGCAGCGTCTTGCCGCCGGCGCCGCGCGCAGAAGTCGACGACCATTTCCGAGCGCTTCGGCGCGACCAGGTAGCCGACGAGCTGGCTGCCTTCGTCCTGCACTTCGAGCGCGCCGGCAACGAACAGCGGATGCCGGCGAGCGACGGCCGCGCCGGCGATGCGCAGGCCGAGCGGCGAATAGGGCGTCGGCTGCGCATCGATGCCTGACGCCGTCGAGCGCCGCGCGCCGTCGTCGCGCGTCGTCTTCAGCGGATTGATGCGCAGGTCGAGCGGCGCGGACGCGAGCCACGCGCGAGCGCAGCGCGCGCGCGCTCGGCGTCGCCATAGGCGGCACCGAGTCGCTCCCAGAGCCAGTCCGGCAGGTCGCGCGGCGACCGCGGCGGAAGCTGGTGGCGAGGCGCGACTTGAATCTCACGCAGCCACGAGTGCGTCGTCGGCGCCGATGACGCCGTCCATCTCGCGCATGCCGATCCCGAGCTCGCGGACCGAGCACGGCCAAGGCGAGATGCATGCGGCCGTCCGTCTGCGCGAGCGCTTCCAGCGAGCGTCGGCGGCGGAAATACGCGAATACGCCGTCGGCGATGAACGCGCGGTCGTGCTGCCCCATCGCCTTGTGCCGCCGGAAAAATCGTGCAGCAGCGAATCGGCCGGATGCGCGAGCGTGCGGATCTCGGCGATTGCCGCTTGCGAGCCCGGCGATCTGGTTCGCCCGCGGGCTCATTGAGTACCTATCGCGCTTCGGCGCCCGGTGTATTCGCCTGGGGCGGCCCTGCGGCGCTTGGCGGAGTACCTTTCGCGCTTCGCGCGCAGCCGTCATTGCCGGGCGAAAGCGGTTCGTCGACGCGAATCGAATCGAGCGTGGCCTCGAGCGTGGCCCCGAAGATGCTGCGGTGGTTGGTCTTCACGCGCATCTTCACCGGGATGTAGCGCAACGATGGCGCGAGCCACACGGTGGTGTCCGTGTTGCCATCCTCGCTCTTGCGGCGCCAGCGCTCCGTGACGATCTCGCCCTGCGCCCACGGGATCGTTTCCTCCGCCCTCGCGCGTGAGGACGTAGCGGCCGACGCGCCGCGTCGTCGGCGACGCTGATGTCCTGCACGTCGTCGACGGGCGGCGTGAAGTAGGCCTGCCACATGAGCGACAGCGGATCGAACGTCGAAGCGTCGAGCGGCTTCGGTCTTCTCGGTCGTGGAGCGTCACCATTCCGATTTCCCAGTCGAAGACCGCGGTCTCGCGCCTTTCTCTGCTGCTGCCGCGCTCGACCGCGAACTCGGCGGTACGCAATCCCGTGGCGGTGATCAGCCCGCGGCTTTCGAGCTTCCCTGCCCGCGCAGGAAGAGCGCGGCGAGTCCCTTGGCTTCTCCGACGGTGCATGATCCGATATTCGTGACCCGTGTGCTCGAAGCGATAGACCGCCTCGCCGATCAGGAAGCCCTGCGTGCCGAGAAACGCCTTGTAGACGAGGTCGACGCGGCGGGAAGGGTCTTCGCGAGGTTCTCCGGCGCGCACGCGGCGGAAGCGGCGGCGACCGCTCGGTCGACGGGTTCGGGTCCTGTGGCGATGGCCTCGGCCGTTGGGCTCGATCGGCGGCGATCTCCGCGCTCCGTGGCCGCGGCGTCTTCCAGGCGGCGGGCGCGGCTGGGCGCGGGCGGATCGCTGTCGGACCGCTGGGGCCTCGGCCGCGGCTTCGATCGGAGCCGCCGCCGCCGAGCAGCGGCGGAGGCGGCATTTCGACGATCGACGCCTGCAAAGCGGAGCTATCCGGCAGGTCTCGGAGCTCCGCGCGGCCAGAACGAAAGCGCGAGATGCAGCGGCGATCGAGAGCACCAGCGCAGCGACGAGGCCCTCGCCGCGGCGCCCAAGCGCGGATAGTCCCTGGCGGACTCAGCGCGGCAGTGGACGCCGACGGGCTGATCGAGGCGGTCGCGGGGCGTCGGTCACGAGTGTCAAGCCGGGGACTAGAAGCGTCGGCGTCGGGCACCGACCTCGTGCTTCCAACGCGGACGCGGCTCCCGCGATGACGCAGCCGGCCCGCGCAGAACGCCCTGCACGGCGGCGGGCAGCAGCCGATGCTCGACCGCGAGCACGCGCGCGGCGAGCGACGCTTCGTCGTCGCCGTCGCCGCACGGCGAACGGCGCCTTGCGCGACGATCGGGCCGTGGTCGAGCGCCGCGGTCACGAAGTGCACGGTGCAGCCGTGGATGCGCACGCCGTCCGCCGAGCGCGCGGCGGTGCGTGTGGAGTCCCGGATAGGCGGGCAGCAGCGACGGATGAATGTTGAGCATGCGGCCTTCGTAGCGCTCGACGAGCTCGGGACCGAGGATGCGCATGAAGCCCGCGAACACGACGAGGTCCGGCTCGCGTCGCGTCGATCGCCGCGGCGAGCGCCGCGTCGAACGCGTTGCGCGTCCGGATAGCGCGCGTGCGGACGATCGATCCCGCGGACGCCATGCGTCGCCGCGATGTCGAGCGCGGGGATCGCCGCGCGGTTGCTGATGACCGCCGCGATGGTTCCTTCGAGCCGGCCCGTCCGCCTCGGCGTCGATGAGCGCGCGCAGATTCGAGCCGCGGCCGGAAGTGAGGACTGTGACGCGGTGGATCGCCATCGACCGGCGCCTCTAGCGACGACGGTGCCGGGCGCGCCCGCCGCGCGCGGGACGACGCGTCGCCGATCCGGAATACCGTCTCGCCGGCCGCGGCGAGCAAGGCGCTCGCGCGGTCGGCGTCCGCCGCCGCGACGACGACGACCATGCCGATGCCGCAGTTGAACACGCGATGCATCTCGGCGTCGGCGACGTTGCCCGCGCGCTGCAGCCAGTCGAAGATCGCGGGCCGCGGCCACGCGCGCATGCCCGATCGGCGCGCCTGCGAGCCGCGGCGGGAACATGCGATGGCATGTTCTCGAGCAAGCCGCCGCCGGTGATGTGCGCCATGCCCTTCACGTCGACGCTCGCTGCATCAGCCGCGAGCACGGGCTTCACGTAGATGCGCGTCGGTTCGAGCAGCGCGTCGCCCAGCGTGCGTGCGCCGGCGATGCCGAGCGGTTGCGCGAGGTCGGCGCCGCGACGTCGAGGATCCGGCGGATCAGCGAGAAGCCGTTCGAATGCGGCCCGCTCGACGGCGAGCCCGAGCAGCACGTCGCCGGCGGCGATCGCGCGTGCCGTCGATGGTCCGCGACTTTCCGACGACGCCGACGGCGAAGCCGGCGAGGTCGTATTCGCCGGCGCACGAATGCGTCGGGATGCTCGGCGGTCTCGCCGCCGATGAGCGCGCAGCCGGCGTGTCTCGCAGCCCGGCGGCGATGCCCTTGATGACGTCGGCGGCGACGTCGACGTCGAGCCGCTCGCACACGAAGTAGTCGAGGAAGAACAGCGGCTCGGCGCCCTGCACCAGGATGTCGTTGACGCTCATCGCGACGAGGTCGATGCCGATCGTGTCGTGCCGGTCGAGCGCGAACGCGAGCTTGAGCTTGGTGCCCACGCCGTCGGTGCCGGACGACGAGCACCGGCTCGCGGTAACGCTTGGCGATCTCGACCAGCGCCGCCGAATCCGCCGATGCCGGCGAGCACTTCCGGGCGCATCGTTCGTTGCGGCGAAGGGCTTGATGCGCTCGACGAGCGCGTCGCCGGCGTCGATGTCGACGCCGGATGCGCGATACGACAGACGGGACGGCGGGGCAGGGCTGGGCGATGTCATCGGCGTGGGAGGATGGCTGGGCAATGGCGATGGTCGCGGGGCGGTCTTCTGCGCCGTCACGATGCGGCGACCTGCGCCGGATGTGGGCGAAGCGCGAGCGACGCGGTAAAGTGCGGCGCTTTCCATCTCCATCTTACCGGAATCGGAACGGCGCCTGCCTCGAACGCCCGTCGCCGCCCGCGCCGCACTCCACGTGACCGAACAACTCGCCTTCTCGACCTTGCGGTGCCCGGAGCCGCCATCGTTCGGCAATTTTCTCTGGCGGCAACGCCGAGGCGCTGGCCGCGGTTCAGGGGCTGTGCGCGCAGGCACGTCCAGGCGAGACGGCGTGATGCTCTGGGGCGCACCCGGTGCCGGCAAGACGCACCTGCTGCGTGCCGCCGTTGCGGCGGTCGAAGCACGAGGGCGGCCCGCGATGTTCGTGGCGGAGGCTCGCGGAACTGCTTGCGCACGATCCGGCTGCCCTCGCGGAACGCGACCTCGTCGCCATCGACGGCATCGACCGCGCGGACGCCCGACGCGCAGGCGTCCCGTGTTCACGATCTTCAACGGACTGCGCGATCGCGGCGGCCATCTGCTCGTCGCGAGCCGGGTGCCGCTGGTCGCACTCTGCGCTGCGCGAGGACCTGCGCACCCGACTGGGCTGGGGGCTGGTCTACGAGGTCACGCCGCTTGCGGACGCCGACAAGCCGGCGGCGCTCGCCGCCTACGCCAGGGGCCGCGGCTTTCGACTGGCGGACGATGTCATTCAGTACCTGCTGGCGCACGGCCGTCGCGACATGCCCGCACTCGTTGGGGCGCTGGGCCGCACTGGATCGGCATTCGCTCGCGACCAAGCGTCCCATCACGGTCCCGCTGTTGCGCGGTTGGCTGCAGCAGCGACATCGACCTCGATTCCTGACGGCAGCGCCGGCGTGCGTCCAGCCTTGATCCCGGGTGTCAACCGCGTGCCGGCAGAGGCCGTTAACGGCGGCAACACCCGGATTGCGGGTTGTTCAACCAACCGGCAGGAAGTACCGCCAAGAAGTCGAAACAGAAGCCCAAGACCGCGCCTGCCGTCCAGCCAGTGACCAAATGAGCGACATCCGGGCCATTCCGGGCCGCAAACACGCGTCCCAGATTGCAAATGACACGCAAGTCACTATAATTGCAGGGTTTTATTTTGCAAAACAAAGTACGCGCAGCCAACCAAACCAGACCACTGAGGGAATGAAAATGAACAAGCTTATCGTTGCAATGATCGCCGCCGCGTTGGCGGCGACCGCCGCGGCCCAAGCACCTGCCCCGGCCGCTGCGCCTCCCGCGCAAGGCGACGGCACCGGCCGCCGCACGCGCACCGTGCCGCCGCACCCGCGGCCGCGCCCGCCGATGCGCCGCACCCGCGAAAGAAATGACCGCAGCGGAAAAGAAGAAGGCCGCCGCCGACAAGGCTGCTGCCGACAAGAAGGCCGCCGCCGACAAGAAGGCTCGCCGACAAGAAGGCCGCCGCCGACAAGAAGGCCGCCGACGCAGAAGGCCGCCGCCGACAAGAAGGCCGCCGGACGCGAAGGCCGCCGCCGACAAGAGGCTGCGCCGACAAGATGGCGAGACAAGATGGCCGCCGACAAGAAGCGGCCGCGGCACGCTGCCGGCATGCTGCGCCCGCCGCCGCACCTGCGATGGCGCCCGCCGCCGCGCCCGCGATGGCGCCGGCTGCGGCACCCAAGAAGTAAGCGCGACGAGTTCGAGCCGGCCTCACGCCGGCGTTCGCGCCTTAGTACAGGAAGGCAGGGCGTCGTCCCTGCCTTTTTGTCGGATGCGCGGTACGATGCGCAGCCGCGATGCCGGCCCGCGCTCGAGGGGAATCTGACGTGTCAGAGCTCGACCAATCGCGTCCCGTCACGACGGTCGCGACCATCGTGGTTCGCGACGGTGCGTTCCTGATGGTCGAGGAGGAGACGCGGGCAGGAGTACGGCTGAACCAGCCGGCGGGGACATCTCGAGGCCGGCGAAATCCATGGTGGCCGCAGCGATGCGCGAGACGCTGGAGGAATCGGGCTATCACGTCACGCCCACCGCCCTCGTGGGCATCTATCGCTGGCAGACGCCAGTGACCGGCGCGACGTTCATTCGCTACGCCTTTGCCGCCGATGTCGTGGCGCATGAACCGGACCGCATACTCGACGAGGGGATCCTGCGCGCCCTCTGGCTTTCGTACGACGAGCCTCCTCGCGAGCCGCGACATGCATCGAAGCCCGCTCGTCATGCGGTGCGTCGACGATTTTCGGGCCGGCGTCCGGCGTCCGCTGGATTTCGTCACGGAGCTGTGATGGCGAGAAAGGCGCGCGTGATCGTCGGCATGTCGGGCGGCGTCGATTCGTCGGTCGCCGCGTGGATGCTGAAGGCGCAGGGGTTCGAGGTCGTCGGCCTGTTCATGAAGAACTGGGAAGACGACGACACCGACGACTACTGCACGTCGCGCACGGATCTCGTCGACGCGGCGTCGGTAGCCGATGTGATCGGCATCGAGCTCGAGGCGGTCAACTTCGCCGCCGAGTATCGCGAGCGCGTGTTCGCGCAATTCCTGCGCGAATACGCGGCGGGCCGCACGCCCAACCCGGACGTGCTTTGCAACAGCGAGATCAAGTTCCGGGCGTTTCTCGACCACGCGCGTTCCCTGGGCGCCGACCGCATCGCGACCGGCCACTACGCGCGGGTGCGCGCGAACGGGACGCGAGTCGAGTTGCTGAAGGCCCGCGACGCGACGAAGGACCAGAGCTACTTCCTGCACCGGCTGACGCAGGAGCAGCTCGCGCCGGTGCTCTTTCCGCTCGGCGAGATCGCGAAGCGCGAGGTGCGCGCGATCGCGCGGCGCGAGGGCATCCCCACGTGGGCCAAGAAGGATTCGACCGGCATCTGCTTCATCGGCGAACGGCCCTTTCGCGATTTCCTGGCGAAATATCTGCCGAAGTCACCGGGACGATCGAAACGCCCGACGGCACGGTGGTCGGCAGGCCATCACGGCCTCGCCTATTACACGCTCGGGCAGCGGCAGGGGCTGGGAATAGGCGGGACGAAGCAGGGCGGCGACCTGCCGTGGTTCGTCGCGGACAAGGATCGGGCGCGCAATGCGCTCATCGTCGTGCAGGGACACGACCATCCGCTGCTCTATCGGCCGAGCGTCGACGCGCAGGATCTGCACTGGATTGCAGGCTCGCGTCCCGGCGATTCGGTGCTCGCGCGCCTTGGCGCCAAGACCCGATACCGGATGCCCGATGCGATGTGCCGTATCGAGCTGCGGGAAGACGGCGGCGCACGCGCGTTCTTCGACGCGCCGCAATGGGCGCCCACGCCGGGGCAGTATCTCGTGCTCTACGACGGCGACGTGTGCCTCGGCGGGGGCGTGATCGGCGTGCCGTCGCGCGCCGATGCCCGCGCATCGAACGAGGTGGCGTCGGCGCTCTGAGCGCATTCCAGCAGGCGATGCGGCCCGTCGGCAGTGGCGGGCGCTGCGGCGCGGGGCTTCCGGGCTTGAGTACCCCATGCGCCCGGAAGCCCGCAGCCGCAGCCGCCACGCCTCGATGCATCGAACGGGCCTCATAGAACGGGATGTCGTCGTCGAGGTCGTCGGGATTGGAGCGCTTGGGCGCGCCGCCGCTCTTTGCGCCACCACCGGCCCCCGCACCGCTCGAACGCGAGCTGCCCCGCCGCTCGGGCGCGAGCTGCTTTCGCCGCCGAAATCGGCGTCGCCGCCTCCGCTGCCTTCACGACTGCCAAGGAGCTGCATGCGATCGCCGACGATTTCGGTCGAATACTTCTCGACGCCGTCCTTGTCCGTGTACTTGCGCGTCTGCAGCCGGCCCTCGATATAGACCGAGCGGCCCTTCTTCGGAGATATTCGCCCGCGATCTCGGCCTGCCGCCCGAATAGCACGACGCGATGCCATTCGGTCCGCTCCTGCTTTTCGCCGGCTCTTGTCCTTCCATTGCTCGCTGGTGGCGATGTTGAGGTTGGTGATGGCGTCGCCGCCGGTCGTGTAGCGCGTCTCCGGATCGCGGCCGAGATTGCCGATCAGGATTACCTTGTTTACGGAGGCCATGTCACGTTTCTCCCATCGAATAGTGCTGCGAATTGTACGTCGGCGGCGCCGACATGCCGACGCTGACCGCGAGCCACAACGCGGTCAGCACGAGTCCGAATCCGAAGACCGCCGCCGGCGCCGTGCCACTGCGACAGCCAGCCGCCGGCGGCGGCGCCCGCGAAGGTGCCGAGGAACTGCACGCTCGAATACACGCCCGTCGCGGTGCCCTTGATCGCGGGCGGGGCGAATTTGGAGACGAGCGAGGGCAGCATGGCTTCCAGCAGGTTGAAGCCCGTGAAGAACACGACGAGCGCGGCGATCGTGATCGGCAGCGAGCTGCCGGCCACGGCGAAGAGCAGCTGTCCCGCGAACAGCACCGCCACCGCGCCGACGAACACCGGCTTGCCGCGACCCGGTCGATCCGCCTGCCAGAGCGCCGGCAGCATCAGCACCACCGACGCCGCGAGCACCGGCAGATAGACGAGCCAGTGGCGCGTCGGCGGCGATGCCGTTGTCGCGCAGCATGAACGGCACTTGCACGAACAGGGCCATCAGTGCCGCATGGAGCGCGAAGATTCCGTAGTTGAGGCGGAGGAGGTCGCGGTCGACGAGCACGCGCCGCCATTGCGAAGGCGGGTTTCGCGGCCGCGGCACGATTGCGGGGTTGGCCACGACGTGCAGCAATACCGCGATGGCGCCCAGCGCGAGCACGCCGGTGAGGGCGAAGATGCCCGGCACCCCGATGACGGGCGTGAGCGCGGGCGCCGCGACGAGCGAGAGCGCGAAGGTGGCGCCGATCGTCATGCCGATCGCGGCCATCGCGCGCGAGCGGACCGAGTCGCGCGTGAGATCGGCGGCCAGCGCGAGCACGGCGGCGGAGATGGCGCCTGCGCCCTGGATGATGCGGCCCGCGATCGTCCAGCCGATCGTCGGCGCCCACGCGGCGACGAAGCTGCCGAGCGCGAAGATGAGAGGCCCGCGACGATGACGGGTTTCCTTCCCCATCGGTCCGATGCCCAGCCGAAGGGAACCTGCAGCAGCGCTTGCGTAAGGCCGTAGGCCCCGAGCGCGATGCCGACGAGCGTGTGGTCGCGGCCGCCGGGGAGCGTTTCCGCATACAACGCGAACACCGGCAGGATGATGAACATGCCGAGCATCCGCAACCCGAAGATGCCGGCGAGGCCGACGGTGGCGCGGCGCTCGGCGGGCGTCATGCTGGCGGCCGCGCCGGAGGCGACGGCGGGAGGCGCGCGGTCGTGCGGCATGGGGCTGACGATGGGGCGGAGGAAAGGAGCGCGCGAGCGGAGTGCGGGGAGGAATGCTGTAAGACCGACAGAGCACCTTAGAAATGCCTGCGGAATGGCGGTATAGTAGCAGGTTGCCCCTCGCCCGGCATGCGCCGGACGGCCTAAGTCCAAAGGTATGGAATACATTCGCATTCGCGGTGCGCGCACGCACAACCTCAAGAACGTCAACCTCGATCTGCCGCGGCATCGGCTGATCGTCGTCACCGGCCTGTCCGGCTCGGGCAAGAGCTCGCTGGCGTTCGACACGCTCTACGCCGAAGGCCAGCGCCGCTACGTGGAGTCGCTGTCGGCGTACGCGCGGCAGTTCCTGCAGCTCATGGAAAAGCCGGACGTCGACCTGATCGAAGGCCTGTCGCCGGCGATCTCGATCGAGCAGAAAGCGACGTCGCACAATCCGCGCTCGACGGTGGGCACGGTCACGGAAATCCACGACTACCTGCGGCTCCTCTACGCGCGGGTCGGCGACCCGTACTGTCCCGATCATCCCGAGCAGAAGCTCGCCGCGATGACGATCTCGCAGATGGTGGACGCGACGCTCGCGTTGCCCGAGGACACGAAGCTCATGATCCTCGCGCCGGTCGTCGTCAACCGGAAGGGCGAGCAGCTCGATCTCTTCGTCGAGCTTCGCGCGAAGGGCTTCGTGCGCGTCCGCGTCGACGGCACGGTGCACGAGATCGACGCCGTGCCGCGGCTCGCCAAGAACACGCAAGCACACGATCGAGGTCGTCGTCGATCGCCTGCGCGTGCGGCCGGACATGAAGCAGCGGCTCGCCGAATCCTACGAGACCGCGCTGCGCAACGGCGACGGCCGTGCGATCGCGGTCGAAATGGACAAGGAAAATGCGGCGGACATCGGCGTCACGGAGCATCTTGTTCTCCGCGAAATTCGCGTGCCCGATCTGCAACTACTCGCTCGCGGAGCTCGAGGCCGCGTCTCTTCTCGTTCAACAATCCGATGGGCGCGTGCCCGCGCTGCGACGGTCTTGGCAGCATCAGCTTCTTCGACCCGAAGCGCGTGGTGGCGTTTCCGCAGCTCTCGCTCGCCTCCGGCGCGATCAAGGGCTGGGACCGCCGCAGCCAGTTCTATTTCCAGATGCTCGGGAGTCTCGCGAAGCACGTCGGCTTCGACCTCGAGCGGCCGTTCGTGCGGTTGCCGGAGCGCGTGCAGCAGATTCTGCTGACGGGCAGCGGCGACGAGAAGATTCCGTTCGCGTACCTCAACGACCGCGGCAAGGCGACGGTGCGCGAGCACACGTTCGAGGGCATCATCCCGAACCTCGAGCGGCGCTACCGCGAGACCGACTCGCAGATGGTGCGCGAGGAGCTCGCGAAGTACCTCAACTCGAAGCCCTGTCCCGAATGCGCCGGCACGCGGCTGCGGCGCGGAGGCGCGGTTCGTCAAGGTCGGCACGGGCGACAACGCGCGCGCGATCTTCGAGGTGTCGGCAGATGCCGTTGCGGGCGGCCGCCGCCCACTTCGAAGGGCTGGTCCTCGATGGCCACAAGGCATGCGATCGCCGACCGGATCGTCAAGGAGATCGTCAGCCGGCTCGCGTTCCTCAACAACGTCGGGCTCGACTATCTCGCGCTCGACCGCTCGGCCGAGACGCTCTCCGGCGGCGAGTCGCAGCGCATCCGCCTCGCGTCGCAGATCGGCTCGGGACTGACCGGCGTCATGTACGTGCTGGACGAGCCGTCGATCGGCCTGCACCAGCGCGACAACGACCGGCTGCTCGCCACGTTGAAGCACCTGCGCGATCTCGGCAACAGCGTGATCGTCGTCGAGCACGACCACGATGCGATCTGCGCGGCCGACTACATCGTCGACATGGGACCCGGTGCGGGCGAGCATGGCGGGCAGGTCGTCGCGCAAGGGACGCCCGAGGAGATCCGGCTCGCCACCCATTCGCTGACGGGCCAGTATCTCGCCGGGCGCCGGCAGATTCCGATGCCGTCGCGCCGGCATCGCGTCGACCCAGCGCGCATGCTGACGATCGAAGGCGCGCGCGGCAACAATCTGAAGCGCATCACGCTCAAGCTGCCGGTCGGCGTCTTCGTCTGCGTCACCGGCGTATCGGGATCGGGCAAGTCGACGCTCATCAACGACACGCTCTACCACGCGGTGGCGCGCCATCTCTACGGCAGCACGACGGAGCCCGCGCCCTACGACGACATGCGCGGGATCGAGTTCTTCGACAAGGTGATCAGCGTCGACCAGAGCCCGATCGGCCGGACGCCGCGCTCGAATCCCGCGACCTACACCGGGCTTTTCACGCCGATCCGCGAGCTCTTCGCGCAGGTCAGGACGGCGCGCGAGCGCGGCTATGGTCCAGGACGCTTCTCGTTCAACGTCAAGGGCGGACGCTGCGAGGCGTGCCAGGGCGACGGTCTCATCAAGGTCGAGATGCATTTTCTGCCCGACATCTACGTGCCCTGCGACGTCTGCCACGGGCAGCGCTACAACCGCGAGACGCTCGACATCCGGTACAAGGACAAGAACATCCACGAAGTGCTCGCGATGACGGTCGAGCAGGCCTTCGCGTTCTTCGAGCCGGTGCCGGCGGTCGCGCGCAAGCTGCGACGCTGCTCGACGTCGGGTTGGGCTACATCACGCTCGGCCAGTCGGCGACGACGCTGTCGGGCGGCGAGGCGCAGCGCGTGAAGCTCGCGCTCGAGCTGTCGAAGCGCGACACCGGGCGCACGCTCTACATCCTCGACGAGCCGACCACCGGCCTGCACTTCCACGACATCGAGATGCTGCTGACCGTGCTGCACCGGCTGCGCGACCACGGCAACACCGTCGTCGTCATCGAGCACAATCTCGACGTGATCAAGACCGCCGACTGGATCATCGACCTCGGTCCGAGGGCGGCGCGGGCGGCGGCTCGATCCTGGTCGAGGGTCCGCCGGAAGAAGTGGTCGAAGACAGCTGGCAGCTATACCGGCCGATATCTCAAGCCCGTGCTCGATGCGCACGCGGGACGTCGCGCGCGCGGCGGCAGCGCGGCGCGCCCGGCCCCAGGTACCGCCTGCAGCACCTCGCGCCGGCCGCGGCGCAAGGCGTCGGGTGATCTCTTAGGATGACCTCCCGGCTATCGGTGCAGATCCGCCGGCCGCGCGCCGCCGATTTTGCGTCCGACGCGCGGACGCCACCGCCACGATGTATCTCGCGGCCCGGCGCGCGATGCTGCCCGATCTGCGCGACCCGCACACCGAAGCCGAGACGCGCGCGCCTGGATGCGCGATACCGTGTTCACGCGTTATTCGGTTCGCCTCGCCGAAGTCGACGGCGAAATCGTCGGCTTCGCCGCCCGCGATGGCGCATGGCTCATGCAGCTCTACGTGAAGCCGGGCTGGACCAGGTCGCAGCATCGGCGCGAACCTGCTCCGGATCGTCCTCGCGGACGCCGCGTTCGCGACGCCGATGCTGCGTCTCTACACGTTCGCGCGCAACGCGGGCGCGCGTCGCTTCTACGAGCGGCACGGCTTCGTCGCCGTTGCCTTCGGCGACGGTTCCGGCAATCAGGAAGGCGAGCCCGACGTCCGCTACGAGCGCAGCACGCGCGGAATGATCGCCGGCGCGCGACGCGCGGGCGCAGGCGATCAGGGCGCTCTCAGGCCTTGGGTGGCGAAGCTCGGCGTTGCCCAGGCCCTGAGGTGTGCCTGACAGAAACCGGCCAATCGCTCCGTTTTCGGCGCGGCGAAGAGAGGTCCGCCGGACCACCGCCTCTTCCTCGATCACGCCCTGATTCAGGAAGACGACACGGTTCGAGACTTCGCGCGCGAAGCCCATTTCGTGCGTGACCACCAGCATGGTCCGGCCCTCGGCCGCGAGCGTGCGCATCACTCGCAGCACTTCTCCCGACCAGCTCCGGGTCGAGCGCCGACGTGGGCTCGTCGAAGAGCATCACGCGCGGATGCATCGCCAACGCGCGCGCGATCGCCGCGCGCTGCTGCTGGCCGCCCGACAGATGCGCGGGATAGGCGTTGCGCTTGTCGGCGATTCCGACCTTGTCGAGCAACGCCTCGGCTTCCCGGATTGCGTCGGCGCGCGGACGCTTTTGCACGTGCACCGGCGCCTCGATGACGTTTTCGATCACGGTCATGTGCGACCACAGATTGAAGTTCTGGAACACCATCGCGACCTGCATCCGGATCCGGTCGACCTGCGCGCGGTCGACGGCTCGCGCCGATGCCGCCGCGGCCCGTGCGAAGCGCGATCGTTTCGCCGCCGACGACGATCGTCGCCCTCGTCGGGGATCTCCAGCAGGTTGATGCAGCGGAGCAGCGTCGACTTGCCCGAGCCGCTCGCGCCGAGGATCGAGATCACGTCGCCTTCGTGCGCGTCGAGCGAGATGCCCTTCAGCACCTCGAGCGCGCCGAAGCGCTTGCGCAGGTTCCGCGTGCGCTGACGGCGGGCTGGATTCGGCGAGGCCGGTGTCATCGCGCGGGCTCCGGAACGGCGGTCGCGCGCAGCGCCTGCGCGCGCAATTGCGGCGACAGGCGCCGCTCGAGCAGCGCGATGCCGCGCGAGATCGCGAAATTGAGGATCAGGTAGATCGCGCCGGCGCAGATGAAGACTTCGACGGCGCGGAAGGTCTCGGCGATGATCTTGGACGCGATGCCGGTCACTTCCATCAGCGTGATCACGGGGCGAGCGCCGTGGAGCGCGTCATCAGGATGATTTCGTTGCCGTAGGCGGGCAGCGCGACGCGCAGCCCCTGCGGCACGATGATCCGGCGGAAGATGAGCCACGCGCGACATCCCGCACGCCCGCGCCGCCTCGATCTGGCCGAATGGCACGGACAGGATTCCGCCGCGGATGATCTCGCTGGAATAGGCGGCCGTGTTGAGCGTGAGGGCGAGCAGGCGCGCACCAGTACGGCTCGCGCAGGAACGGCCAGAGCAAGCTCTGGCGAATCTCGGGAACTGGCCGAGGCCGTAGTAGATCAGGAAGATCTGCACGAGGAGCGGCGTGCCGCGAAACACGAAGACGTAAGCTCGCGCGGGATAGATCGAGCGCCGGATTGCCCGAGAGGCGCATCAGCGCGAGCACGCACGGCGAGCACGGCGCCCGCCAGCGATCGAGAAGAACGCGAGGTTGCAGCGAGCAGCGGTACGCCGGAGAGCAGCAGCAGAACGGTCTCGCCGAGGAAGTCGAGATCCATGCGGGCTCAAGCTCCGCCGCACGCCGCGCATGCCGACGGCCTCGGCGCGCTGGAAGCCCCAGCCCGAGACGCGTGGAGAGCATCGAGGTAGAGCGCCGCCGCCGTGATGAAGAACGCGAACGGCTGGCGCGTCGAGCCGGCGCCGACCTGCGCCTGGCGCAGAATCTCGGTCAACCCCACCACCGAGATCAGCGCCGATTCCTTGAGCGCCAGTTGCCAGACGTTGCCGAGCCCGGGGATGGCGAAGCGCAGCGCCTGCGGGCACGATGATCCGGCGGAAGCAGCAGCAGGCGCGGCATGCCGACCGAGCGCGCGGCCTCGAGCTCGCCGCGCGGCGATCGCGTGGAACGCGCCGCGAAAGATCTCGCCCTGATACGCGCCGGAGATGATCCCGACCGCGATCGCGCCGCGCGGCGAATGCATTGACGCCGACGAAGCCCTTGGCGCCCAGCAGCATGCGCGAGCGCGGTCAGCGCCTCGCTGCCGCCGAAGTAGAGGAGGTAGATCACCAGCAGGTCCGGAATTCCGCGCAGCACCGTCGTGTAGGCGTCGGCTGCGATGCGCAGCAGCGCGGTTGCCCTCGATTCGCGCCCACGCGACCAGCGCGCCGAGCGACGCTGCCGAGCGCGAACGCGCTCGCAGGAAACGGCGACCGTCATCAGCGTCGCCTGCACCATGAGCAGGCCCCAGCCCGTGGGGCCGAAGCCCATCAGCTCGACGTAGTCGATCATGGGCGCTCCGCCCCGGCTGCGACACGCGCGCGGGACGCGTTCGAGCCGTCAGTGTGCCGGCGTGATGTCGAAGCCGAACCACTTCGTCGACATCGTCCTGACGGTGCCGTCGGCCACCGCGCGCGCCGACGGCCGCATCGAACTTCGCCTGCAGCTCGGGATCGCCCTTGCGCAAGCCGACCGCGACGCCGAAGCCGAGCGGACCGCCGCCGTAGCGCGGGCCGGCGAGCATCATGTCCTTGTTCTGCGGCTCTTCGACGACGCCCTTGAGGTAGGAGATCGACGCGAACACGCCGTCGACGCGGCCGGCCGCGAGATCGAGGTCGTGCTGCTCCGTCGTCTTGTACTGGCGGATGTCGATCACGTCCTTGAAATACTTCTCGAGGAAATTCGCCTGCGCCGTCGACGTCTGCACGCCGATCACCTTGCCCTTGAGCAGCGGCTTGATGCTCGTTGATCGACTTCTCCGCCGCGGCCGAGGCCTTCCGGATTGAGCGAATAGACCTTGCCGGCGTCGGGCAGCTTCGCGAGCGCGTTCGACTTCAGCACGGCGAACGTCGACGGCGTGCGGCCGTACGGCTGCGTGAAGGCGATCGCTTCCTTGCGCTTGTCGGTGATGTTCATGCCGGCCATGATCGCGTCGAACTTGCCCGCGTTGAGCGCCGGGATCACGCCGTCGAAGGCCTGCGCGACGATCTCGCACTTGGCCTTCATCCGCTTGCACAGATCCTCGGCGAGGTCGATCTCGAAGCCGATCAGCTTGCCGCTGGAGTCGGTGAAGTTCCACGGCTTGTAGGCCCCCTCGGTCGCGATCTTGATGCTCGACCAGTCCTTCGGCTGGGCGTTCGCGCCGGAAACCATGGACAGCGAGGCGACCAGGGCGGCCGCAAAGATGATGCAGGAGCTTCATGAGTGTCCCTCTCGTTGATGACGCATGGCCGGCGTTCACGCCGGTACCCGCTGTTGCCGGCGACGGATGGCCACCAGGCAGAGCATTTCGAACAGGCACTGCGCGCCGATCTGCGCGGTGTTGGTCGTCGCATCGTACTGCGGCGCGACTTCGACCACGTCGCCGCCGACGACGTCGAGACCGGCCAGGCCGCGCAGGATGCCGAGCACTTCGCGCGGCGTGAGCCCGCCGACTTCGGGCGTGCCGGTGCCCGGGGCGAAGCCCGGATCGACGCCGTCGACGTCGAAGCTCACGTAAGCGGCCCGTCGCCGACGACCTCGCGCGCCTTGGCGACGACCGCCGGGAATGCCCATCGCGGTCACGTCCTCGTCGTGCAGCACCGTCATCCCGCTGTCGTAGGAAAACTCCCACAGGTATTCGGCGCCGCCGCGGATGCCGATCTGGATCGAGCGTTCCGGATCGAGCACGCCGGCCAGCACCGCCTGCCGGAACGGTCCGCCGTGATGAAACTTGGACCCTTCGTACACGCCTGCCGTGTCGCAGTGCGCATCGATGTGGACCATGCCGACCGGCCGATCGCGGCCAATCGCCTTGAGGATCGAATAGGTGATCGAATGGTCGCCGCCCACCGCCAGCGGAATGATCGTTCGCGGCGCACACCTGCGTGAAGAACGCCTCGATGTCCGCGTGGCATTGCTCGAGGCTGAACCGGCTTCGCCATCGGCACGTCGCCGATGTCGGCGGCCGTGACAGTGGACGTTCGGCGCGATCCTGCAGCGCGTGCTCGTACGGGCCGATGCGCTCGACCGCGCGCACCGCCCGCGGGCCGAGCCGCGCGCCCGCGCGATTGGTGACGCCGAGGTCCATCGGTACGCCGATGAGCGCGACATCGAGCTTGCCGTCGGGCTGCGGCGAGCGCATCGGGGCGGAACGGCAAGCCGAGGAACGTCGCAGGATCGGCGAACGGCCACTTGCGCCGCTCGGCGCCCGAGAATATCTGCGCGGCGACGGCCGCGAATTCCGGTCGTGGATGTCGCCGCCCTTGGCGTCGGAGTATTTCTGGCGCAGGGCGTCGAGCTTCCTGTACGTCCCATGCGATGGCTGCAGTGGGCGGTGCAGTGACGGCTATCGTGTCGGCGCAGTATTGCCGGCACATACCGCGGAATCGCCGGCGCGCGCTCAGGGCGATCGCCAGATCACGCGTCCCGGTGGTTCCTGCGCGTGGCAGCGTGCGGCGCTGATCGCAGCGAGAATGCCCTGCAGCAGCGCCGTTGGCGTCGGCGGACAGCCCGGGATCTCGACGTCGACCGGGATGACGTTGGCGACGCGCCCGCAGGCTCGCGTAGCTCTCGCCGAAGATGCCGCCGGAGCAGCCGCAGTCGCCCACGGCGACGACGAGCTTCGGGTCCGGCGTCGCGTCGTAGGTGCGCTGCAGCGCGATTGCCATGTGCTTCGACACCGGGCCGGTCACCAGCAGCAGGTCGGCGTGGCGCGGGCTCGCGACGAACCGGATGCCGAGTCCCTCGATGTTGTAGTACGGATTGCCGAGCGCGTGGATCTCGAGCTCGCAGCCGTTGCACGAGCCGGCGTCGACCTGGCGGATCGTCAACGCGCGCGCCCGAGCGTTCGCAGGATCCGCTTCTGCAACGCGCGCGGCGATGGCCATGCTCGGCGCCGGGCGAAGGCGGCGCCTCGGTCGCGATGCCGGTGCTTCGCGATCTGGCGAAGGATGTGAGCATATGAACGGACCTAGAGGTCCTGCCCGCTGTAGGAGAGATTGAACGACTTGTTGATCAGCGGGAAGTCGGGAACGATGTTGCCGATCACCGCATGCTCGAGCACCGGCCAGTTGGTCCAGGACGGGTCGTGCGGATGGCAGCGGCGGATCGTGCCGCCGGGCCCGCACTCGAGCGCGACCAGCACGGGTCCGCGCCAGCCCTCGACGTAGCCCAGGCCCTTGCGGATACGGCGGCGGCTCCGGGAGAGCTCAGTGCGCACTTCGCCCTCCGGGCAGGCGCGTCGACGATCGCGCGCACGAGGCGCAGCGATTCCACGATCTTCGTCGAAGCGCACGGCGACGCGCGCCGACGACGTCGCCTGCCTTCGCGAAGTCACATTGCGCACGCCGAGCGTGTCGTACGGCGCCGCGGCAAAATCGCACGCGCACGATCGCGGCCTGCGCCGCTCGCCCGACCCGCGAGTCCCGTGAGGCCGAGCTTCGCGGCGAGCGCCGGGGTCACGATGCCGCAGGCAGGCGGAAGCGGTCCTGCAGGCCGTCATGCTCGTCGTAGATGTCCCGCAGCACCCGGATCTTCGCGCTCCAGCAGGTCGCATTCGTCGAGCGCGAGCGTCGTCGCAGACTCAGGCGGGACGTCGCGCGCGACGCCGCCTGGCAGCGACATAGTCCATCGCGAGCCGATGGCCGAAGAGCGCGCAGTTCGTGCGCAGCACCTGCTCCTTGAACCGCGAGAACTGCGCGAGGCCGAAGGCGAAGCCGCCGTCGTTGCCGAGATAGCCGAGATCGCCCAGGTGATTGGCGATGCGTTCGCGCTCGAGCGCCAGCGCGCGCAGCCAGAGCGCGCGGGCGGCAGCGGCGCATCTCGGTGATCGCCTTCGAGCGCCTGCGAATAGGCCCACGCGTACGCGACGGTGCTGTCGCCCGCGACGCGACCAGCGAGGCGGTGGCCGGTCGCGGCGGCCATCGCCTCGAATCGCTTCTCGATCCCTTTGTGCACGAATCCGAGCCGCTCTTCAGGCGCAGCACCTTTTCGCCGACGATCTGGAACCGGAAGTGACCTGGCTCGATGATGCCGCGTGGACGGGCCCGACCGGGATCTCGTGGACGCCGTCGCCTTCGACGCGGACGAACGCGTAGTCCTCCTGGCCCGGCTGCCACTTCGGCAGCGCCTCGAAATCGCGGCGGAGCGGATAGCAGTCGATCGGCCAGCTCGCCTGCCACACCCACGGCCGCTGATCTTCCGCCTTCCGATGCGATCCCGACGCAGATCGAACGTCGCGCGCTGCATCCGGTTGGCGGCGGGAAACACGATCGACAGATCGGGGTACGTCGAATCGCCGTCGGGCAGGGTGTGCTCGAACAGTGACGAGCCCGTCGGCATCCGCGAACGACGACGTCGAGCGTGTAGCCGCGGTCGCGGTCCCGGTCGTCGCTGCCCCAACAGCGCGACGAGGCTGCGCCCCGTGCTCCCACGCGACGCGGCAGGACGTGAAGCAAGACCCATGGCATTGACCGGGCAGCGCCGCGCCGGACCGCCTGCGGCGCAGCGTGGCGAGTGGCGAATCCGAGGCGGGAGAGATCCATCGCGTTCTTTCAGTGCGCGCACGGCCGCGTGCACGCAACTGCGGCGCACCGCGCGTCCCTCGGGGGCAGCGAACATGGTGAGCGCGATGTCGTTCATCCTATCCGATCAAACGTGCGGCCTGCGGTACCAGTCGGCGAGAAAAGGTGGGATCCAGAGGCCGAGCAGCAGGACGAGACCGAGATGGACGAAGACCGGGATCATCGCCGGCGGGCGAGGCAGCCGCTCTCCCGTCGTCGCACCGAACACCATCGGCTGCACTTTCGAGAAGACGGCGGCGAAGGCGAGCCCGAGCGATGCAGCAGGAAAAAGGCGCCGCCCAGGGCTGCTCGGCCGATCGCCGTGACGAGGATCAGGAACTCGCTCGCGAAGACGCCGAACGGCGGCATCCCGAGGATCGCCAAGTGTCCCGAGCACGAGGCCCCAGCCCAGCATCGGGCTCGCCGTCACGAGCCCGCGAATGTCGTCCATGATCTGCGTGCCGCTCGCCTGCGCCGCGTGGCCGACCGTAAAGAAGATCGCGCGACTTGGTGAGCGAGTGGACGGTCATGTGCAGCAGCGCCGCGAAATTGGCGACCGGACCGCCCATGCCGAACGCGAACGTCATGATTCCCATGTGCTCGATCGACGAATAGGCGAACAGCCGCTTCACGTCCTTCTGCCGCGAGAGCAACAGCGCGGCCGCAACCACCGACAGCAGGCCGAAGCCCAGCATCAGATCCGCGCGCGAAGCGACGTGTCGCAGCGACCCCTCGACCAGCACCTTGCAGCGGACGACCGCGTAGAGCGCGACGTTGAGGCAGCAGGCCCGACAGCACCGCGGACACCGGCGTCGGACCTTCGGCGTGCGCATCGGGCAGCCAGTTGTGCAGCGGCACGAGCCCGACCTTCGTGCCGTAGCCGACCAGCAGGAAAACGAACGCGATCGACAGCACGGTCGGCTCGAGCTGGCTCTTGACGTCGTCGAGCTCCGTCCACAGCAGCGCGCCGCCGCCGCCGCCCAGCAGCTTTTCGCGCGGCGAAGTAGAGCAGGATCGTCCCGAACAGCGCCTGCGCGATGCCGACGCCGCAGAGAATGAAGTATTTCCACGCGGCCTCGAGGCTCGCCGGGCGTGCGATAGAGCGAGACGCAGCAGCACGGTCGTGAGCGTCGCCGCCTCCATCGCCGACCCAGAGGATGCCCATGTTGTTCGTCAGGAGCGCCACCGAGCATCGTGCAATTGAAGAGCTGGTACATGCTGTGATAGAGCCGGAGCCTGCCCAGCGTGAGGCGGCCGCTGCTCCTGCTCGATCCGCATGTACGGCCGCGAGAAGATCGCCGTCGTGAATCCGACGAAAGCCGTGAGCGCCACGAGGAACACGTTGAACGGAGTCGACGAAGAACTGCCGGTCGAGCGACGAGCAGCGGGCCCGGAGACGATCACGCGCACGGTCAGCGCGACGGCCGCCGCGAACGTGAGAAAGCTGACGGCGACGTTGACGGTCGGAGCTCGCCGGCGCTCGCCCGATGAGCAGCGAGCAGCGCGGCGCCCGCGAGCGGAAAGCCGAGGACGGCGAGGATCTCGATCACGTCGCGCTCATCTCCGCTTCAGCTTCTCGAGATGCTGCAGGTCGAGGCTGTCGAACTGCTCGCGGATCTGGAAGAAGAACACGCCGAGGATCAGCATGCCGACCAGCACGTCGAGCGCGATGCCGAGCTCGACCACCATCGGCATGCCGTAGGTCGCGCTGCGTCGCGGCGAAGAAGAGCGCCGTTTTCCATCGCCAGGAATCCGATCACCTGCGGCAGCGCCTTGCGCCGCGTGATCATCATCAGGAACGACAGCATCACGCTCGCCATCGCGATGCCGAGCGTCGCGCGCGTGACGGTGCTCGCGAGCTGCGAGATCGGGGAGGCGAGGTTGAACGAGAAGACGACCAGCACGATGCCGATCAGCATCGTCGTCGGGCACGTTGATGAGCCCCTCGACGTCCCATTTCACGTCGAGCTTGCGGATCAACCAGTGCAGCAGCCACGGCAGGAGGCCTACCTTGAGCACGAACGTCAGTTCCGGCCGATGCGTACAGATGCGGTCTGGCCGGTCGCGTACGCGACGATCGCCGTCGAGATGCCGAGCGCAACGCCCTGCAGCGGCGAAGAGGTTGACGAGCGAGCAGCACGCGCCGCTGCGTCAGCATGGCGAACGCGAGCAGCAGCAGGATCGCGGCCAGCAGGTTGATGAGCTGCGCGTAGAGTGGGATTCCGGCCATGGCTGACGGACTGCCTAGCTGCCGAGCATCTGGTTGACGAGCATCGCCAGCACGGCGAGCAGGAACGCCGTGCCGAGAAATTCGGGGCGCGGAAAATGCGCATCTTCGCGACAGCGTTTCGATCCGGCTCTCCGCCATTATCTGCATAAGCGGAGCTATGAAAAGCTAGACTCTAAGGTAAGGTCGAGAGTCCGAAAACACCTGCGGTAACTGCCGGCACACATGAATTAGTCATCTTGAACTGCGACCGATGAAGGTTCGATCGAAATGAGCTTAGGTCTCGGCGATACCATAGCGGCCATCGCCACCGCCATCGGGGAAGCGGGCTTGGCGGTGATTCGCATCTCTGGCCCCCAGGCGCTTGCCGTGGCCGACCGCGCGCGTTTGTGCCGTTGCTGGTAAACATTCAACACATCCGTCCGCCGCTTCGAGTCACACCCTCCAGCTACGGCAAGATCGTGCGTCGGGAGCAACCGGTCGATGAGTCACGCTTCGTCAGTGATGAGAGCGCCTCGCACTTTCACGCGCGCGAAGACGTCGTGGAAATCACCTGTCATGGCGGAGTTCTTCCAGCCAAACTCGTCCTGCGATGCGGTGCTGGGAGAACGGCGCCCGACTCGCACCTGCGCCGGGCGAATTTACCCGGCGCGCGTTCCTGAATGGACGCATCGACCTGGCGGCAAGCCGAGGCCGTTGCGGGATTTGATTAGCGCCCGCACTGAGGCTGGCGCTCTCAGCGGCGAACGAGCAACTTGCGGGGAAACTCTCACTTCTGAATCAATCGGCTCCGTGATGAGCTGCTGACCACGCTGGCTCATCCGGAGGCGCACATCGATTTTTCCGGACGAGGACATCGCGCCGAGATACGCTGGAGCAACTGATCTGCCCGGCTGGGCCACGCGGAGTGGAATTCATGGATGAACTGCTGCGAACAGCCAACGAGGGGCAGATCTTGCGGCCGCGGCATTCCGGGCCGCCATCGTGGGCCGTCTCGAACGTCGGGAAATCCAGTTTGCTGAATCAATCATCGGGCCACGAACGCGCCATCGTTTCACCGCTCCCTGCCTGAACGACCCGGGATACGGATTGAGGAGACGGGCCGACATTATCCGGGGTTGCCGGTGGTCTTCGTTGACACCGCCGGCCTGGCGCGAACCCGAAGACGCCATTGAACGCGAAGGCGTCCGGCGCAGCCGCGACACACTCGCCAAGGCGGAGCTGATTTTGCATGTCTTTGATGCTTCTGAGCCGTTGACGCCCGCCGATGAGACTCATCTGAAAGAGTTCGCCGGCCGGAGCGGATTATTGTCAGGAATAAGTCTGATTTAGCCTCCGCTCTGCAATTGCCGGATCTGGGATTGCCCATCGTGGAGTTGAGTTGTCTCTACGGGGAACGGATTGGACGCGGTCAAGGATGCGATCAAGGAAATGAGCGTCTGGGACGTGGCGAAATCCATTCTGAAATGCTGCAAGTCATGATTAACTCTCGGCATCAAGAGGCTCTGAATCGGGCCAGAGCTTCGACGATCCTTGTAGCATCAAATGCTCTGCACTTGAACGCGCGCGCTTGAAATCCGTGGCGATGGATCTGCGGATCGCTCGTAAATGCCGTGGGCGAGATTGTCGGCAAGACTTCTACGGAAGATCTTCTGGATTCTGATTTTTAGCCAGTTTTGCCTTGGAAAATAAGAGAAGTCCGATCAGCCGGCACGGACAAGCGTCAGATACTGGGACTGAAAGAATCCGGTTTTGACTTCACCCCGAGTTTCCGTCAAGTTCCCCCACTCAGAAGGAAGAGTGAGGATCGCAGCAGAGAAAAGATCAGGAGAACTAGATGGGCAAAGCATTGATCATTGCTGAGAAACCGTCCGTGGCCGCCGACATTGCCAAGGCGCTGGGCGGGTTTTCCAAGCAGGGCGACCATTACGAAAGCGATCGCCACGTGCTCTCGTCGGCGGTTGGTACATCTGCGTGGAGATCTGCGCGCCGGCTGACCTCGGAAGTGAAACAGGGCAAGTGGAGCTTTCGCCCAATTGCCTGTGATTCCACCTCACTTTGATCTGCGGCCGATCGAAAAGACTGAGACGCGGCTCAATCAGTTAAAGAACTTGATCAAGAGCAAGGAGGTCGATTCACTGATCAACGCTTGCGACGCCGGGCGTGAGGGAGAGCTCATTTTCCGTTATCTGGTGCAGTTACGTCGGACCGAAGACAACCGATTCAGCGATTGTGGCTGCAATCGATGACTCCCAACGCGATCCGCGAAGGGTTTGCCGCGCTGCGCGATGACCACTCGATGCGTCCGCTGGCCGATGCGGCGGTTTGCCGATCCGAATCCGACTGGCTGGTCGGCATCAACGGCACGCGGGCCATGACGGCCTTTTAATTCCAAGACCGGGGGCTTTCATCTTACCACGGTCGGCCGGGTCCAAACACCGACGCTCGCGATTCTCGTGGAGCGCGAAGAAGGATTAAGAAGTTTGTCCCCCGGAATTACTGGGAGCTGCGATGCTGCGACCTTCGAAGCAAAAGCAGGAACGTGCATGTCGGGCGCTGGTTTGACGAAAGTTTTACCAAAACCAAAGAGGGCGATGCGGAGTTAAAAGGCGGAGCGCTTTTGGGGTGTGGAGCGGGCCCAAATTATCCGCGAAAATGCCTTCATCAGCCGGGCGTGGTGACCGAAGAGAGCAAGCCGATCCACCCAGCTTCACCGTTGCTTTTCGATCTGACCAGTTTGCAGCGTGAAGCGAACGGACGTTTTGGCTTCTCTGCTTCTACGACTTCTGAAGATTGCCCAGACGCTCTATGAGAGACACAAAGTCTTGACTTATCCGCGCACGGAGTCTCGCGCCTCTGCCGGAGGATTATCTGGACACCGTCAAGAGCACACTCGATCGCCCTCGGGGAGACCTCATGCTACGCCTCGTCTGCTCAGGAGATCCTGCGAAACGACTGGGTCCGTCCGAACAAACGGATTTTAACAATAGCAAGATTTCCGACCACTTCGCCATCATCCCAACTCACTTTGGCGGCGAAAAATCTGCATGAAGCGGAAGCCAAGCTTTATGACCTGGTCGCCAAACGATTCCTGGCAGTCTTTTATCCCGCTGCCGAATACCTGGTGACGACTCGCATCACTCGTGTCGTAAACGAACCATTCAAAACGGAAGGCAAAGTTCTGGTTCAGGCCGGCTGGCTTGCGGTTTACGGGCGCGAAGCGCAACCTGAGGAAACGCGACCGAATCTGGTGCCCGGTGCAGCCCGGCGAGACGGTTCAGACGGCGGAAATTGAGATCGTCGCCAACCAAACCAAACCACCCCCGCGATTTACCGAAGCCGACGCTGCTCACCGCGATGGAGGGCGCGGGCAAGCTGGTCGAGGATGAGGAACTGCGAGAGGCGATGAGCGCGAAGGGTCTGGGGACGCCGGCAACGCGCGCTGCGATTATCGAAGGACTGATCTATGAGAGCTATGTGCTTCGTGCGGGCCGCGACTTGCAGCCGACGGCCAAGGCTTTTTCGCTCATCACTCTGCTGCGCGGCCTCGGGATTCCTGAACTCTGTTTGCCGGAGCTGACGGGCGATTGGGAATTTCAACTGAAGCAGATGGAGCGCGGCCAGTTGAAGCGGCCCGGAGTTCATGCGAGAAAATTGCGCTCATGACCCGCCAGATTGTAGACAAGGCGAAAAAATTACGAGAGCGATACGGTTCCCGGGGACTTCGGAACCTTAGAGGTGCCCTGTCCCGAAATGCGGCGGAGTCGTCAAGCGAGAACTACAAGAAGTTTCAATGTCAAAGTTGCGATTTCGGCCTTCTGGAAAATTGTGGCGAGCCGCCAGTTTGAGTTACAGGAGGTCGGAGCAATTGATTCGTGAAAAGCTGGTTGGTCCGCTGCAGGGCTTTCAGCAGCAAGATGGGCAGACCGTTTGCCGCCGTCATCAAGCTGAGTCCGGAATTCAAGCTTGAGTTTGATTTTGGCCAGGCCCAGCCAGGCGCGGATGGAAGCGTTCCGGAAACCGATTTCACAGGCCAGGGAGCCGGTGGGTAAGTGTCCTAAATGCGGCGCTCGCGTTTTCGAAACGCCCATGAGTTATCTCTGCGAGAAATCCGTGGATGCGACGCGCGCGTGTGATTTCCGTCTCTGGAAAAATCATTCTGCAACGACCATCGAGAGAACGCAAATGGTGAAGCTGCTCGAGTACCGGAAAGACCGATTTGTTGACCAAGTTCATTCTGGAAGAAGGGACGCCCTTTCTCCGCGCACCTGGTTGTCCAAGAGGGCGGCAAGCGTCGGATTTGAATTCGCGCCACGCCCGCCCAGAGCCGCCAAGGGGAAGGTTCCGAAGGAACAAGCTCGGCAACGGGGGAAAAATTGGCCTGGAATGAATAACGCCAGCGGTCCTCTCGTAGAGCCGGGCGTCTCGCCCGGCCTGAGTCCTTTCGCGCATGCGTTCGGTCGCATGGCTCATAGCGCGGCCTCAGCTGGCTAACATTCGCCTCGCGAAACGGACTTCTACTCGCGCCATGTCCGAGGCGATTCCAAAAGACTCCTCAAAGGTTGACGATTCCTGTTCTGAGCTTCCTCCGCCACCTTACTGGCAGAGCGTGGCGCATCTTTATATACCGAGCGGAATTACCGCCACGCCTTGGCCGAGTATGTCTCTTGGTCTGAACAAGAGCGGCGGCAGCCGCCTTGCTGGGGCCAGTTGCAGCGCGATGATTTTCGGAGTTACCTGCGGTTTCTTGGGGAGAGGAAAGTTGAGTCGAGCTGCAATCCAATTCGCTTTCCGCGCTTCGGTCCTTTTACAAATTCTTAGTGCGGCGCGGAGCGATCACTTGTTCGCCCATCATAGGACCTGGCCCTTCCCAGGCCAGAGAAGCGGTTGCCGCAGTTCCTGACTCCCCGGCAGATGCTTGATCTCCTGCGCGCCCCTTTAGAAGAAATGGCCGCACGGCAAAAGGTTGTGAAAAGTCCATCAATGAAAGTATTTATTTTCGAGACACGGCCATCCTGGAAACAATCTATTCCCGCAGGCTTGCGGATCAGTGAACTGCGTGGGTTGCAGGCCGCCGATATCGACTGGGAGCAGCAGGTGGTTCGAGTCCGCGGGAAAGGCAAGAAAGAGACGGACTGGTGCCGATCGGGGCGCCGCTGCCTTGGAAGCGATCCGGCTCTATTGGGGTAAACGACGCTATTCGCCGACGAGGAATGAGCCCTTGTTCCGGGCTCAGGCCAGAAGAGTGCTCACAAATGAGTCCGCGGTCGGTCCAACTGCGCTTGAAGCGCTACCTGGCAAGGGCGAGTTTGGATACGACGATTACCCCGCACAAACTTCGTCACAGTTACGCGACGCCATCTGCTGGATGCGGGGCCGACCTTCGCAGTGTTCAGGAACTCCTCGGCCACGCTCATCTAGTTACGACGCAGGCTTACACTCACGTGACCACCGAGCGGTTAAAGCGGGCTTATGATGAAGCTCACCCCCGCGCGTGATCCGGCGACCCGCGGCGTCCTCGCAACGTGACTGTTTAGCCGGGCGCGCGTCCCGCCGCCGCGAGCGAGCGTCCGAAGCAGTTCGCAGCTGTCCGGGAGAAATTGAACCGCGAAATCCGGCCGGGCGGGACGTTCGCCTCTACGGCAGACGGGACGTCTGAGCCGCCACGCCGCTAAACGCACACTCTGCAAGCAGAGCTCTTTGCTTGCATTCATCCGAATCGGCGCCTAAATTGTCGCATGGGACGCCGCCTCAAACACTTTGTTCCTGGGAATCTCGTTGCTTGTGGCTCTTGATTTTGATTCTGGCAGGGTGCGCCTCCACGCCCAAAGTCAGATTGGAACAGCCGGATCGGGAAATACACTTTGATCAAGCGGTGCATTGAACTCGGGCCTCCCGATAAGTCTAGCCAAGCTGACCGATGGAACGACGGTTGCGGACTGGCCAACGCGCCGCGGCTATTCATCAGGCTCTTATGCTATCTTCAGCGCGGCCCGGATATTATTACCCGCACAGTCCTATCTGGACGCACTGCGTACGGCACCGGCCCGGCACCTGACCGGTTTCTTCGGCTCGCGTTCGACCAGGATGGGAAGCTTGCATCTTGGAAGAATTACTACAAATAAGTCCCCGCTTTCAGTCTTCCCATCCGGACGGATTCTGCTGTTTAGTCTCCTTCAATGAAAGTTGATCTGGGGATTTGGACGAAGCTCACGCGGCTCATTATCATCCTGCTCCTGGTGGCGGCGGTTTTGGGCATCGTCCCGTGGTATTTGCGCCACTGATCAAGCAAAACGAAGGATACCGGAAAAAGAAAGCTGCTCCTCGAACAGCGAATCAAACAGGAGGCGGAAACTCAAAGACAGCTTGTGCACTTCGATCAGAGCTCTTCAGGAAGATCCAAAAGCTCTGGAACGAATGGCCCGGGAGACAGGGACAGGATATGCCCTCGGACAAACGAGACGGTCATCCAGATCTCGAGCCCACGCATTCAATGAATAGCCAGTCGCGACGCCCTCAGCCCTAAGAATTCAGACCTCACTAAATGCGCTCCAGCATCGAGAAATCAACCGCAAGTTGTATTCGTGCTGTTGGCTTTCTAACGGGCTTCCTGATTGTGACGCGCGCCTCCTGATTGGTAATTGCTAGGAGTCCTAGATAGTGTCGAGAGAGCACTCCAGCACGGGCGAAGTGGAACGAGCAGTAATGCAAACAAGGGCAAGTTTTTCTGACGACAGAAACCGCAGTGCTCGCCTTGGAAGCAAAGCCTGCGGCTAGAAAAAGTCTTGCGGACCTGGTTTCAATTCTGGAATCGTGAAATTCTTTCCAATCATCCAAATTGTTCAGATTGACCGCGTCGGCAGCGAGCCGAAGCATTCATCCGCAATTCCGCATGGACCCAGGATCCCTTTGCGAGTGGCGTCGTCGTGATTATAGCCGCCAGAGTAGAGGCGTTCAGCGTGTCGATCGCTGCCTTTGCTCCACTTTCGCGCCGTGGCTTGCGCTTGATCCAGGCCTCAAACTGGAGGATAAGTCGGGCGCTGAGTCTTGATGAAACCGCAACTGCGTGAGCATCGAGGCCGAGCGCAGTAATGACCATCGTCGTCGTAACCCTTGCCAATCCCGGGATATCCGGGAGCGAGTTTGCCGCGAGATTCGAGCGACACCTTGAGCCAAAGACGCGGGAGATGCAACACGCCCAGCGGACCGGCCACACCAGAACTAATGAGAGGCAACAACTACTCTTCATAGATGACAATAGCTTCAGTTGTGTTTGTTAAGATTGAGACTTCGTTACGTTAATGAATTTAATCACGGCGGTTTACGAAATTGTTCCCGAGGGCGAGGCAGCAGTGAGGGCAACGCCCAGGAGTGCAAAACTCGAACCGGTGAACCTCGAACGAAGTGGGAGGCAAGCGTTCCCGCTCGCTGAGGGGACAGGCAGGGGTGTGGATTGGCAGAGCGGCAAGTGGGCAGGAGGCTCGGGCTTACCTGCTTATCCGACTACCCGCCTTACCCTCAGCAATTCGTGTCGCGCTGATCCAGTCAGGGCATCACTGAAATCCATGCCTCTTGACTTCGCGAGATCCGCGACAACAAAGTTTGTCGCAAGCATGGCGCTACCGCATCGAAAGACCGTTTTCACAGAAGCTCAAAATCCATCATCCCCGTTCGGCCTCCGGACGAGACGAAGCCCAAACATTTTCGCGATATGTGGGCCGTGGTTTGGAGGAACCGCGACAACCTCGGCTACGCCTGGAAGGTTTTGGAGCAAGGGCGTTCGTGACGGCTGCGCACTGGGGGTTGCTGGCTTCCACGACTGGACGATCAAAGGAACCCATCCCTGCATGACGCGGCTGAATCTTGCTTCGACTCAATACCATGCCGGCACTTGGACGTTTCCAAGGTTGAGGATGTCTCGGCCTTGAAGCGATTGCCCAATGACCAACTTCGAGAACTCGGACAGCTGCCCTGCCCTTTGTTGCGCACGAGCGAGGCAGCTCCTCGATTTCGCCGCCATTACCTGGGACCAGGCCAATGCTCGAATCGCCCAGCGGGATCCGACGCTCTGATCCCAAGCGGATTGCCTCTTCTGTCACGTCACGTCGCGGGGAGTGAACGGGCAACGAAGTCTATTGACATGGCACAGAAAGGCCGCGCGTCTTCTCGGCACCAATAACGCGTCGACAGCGCCGCTCGGCTTTTGCCATTCTCCCATCGACCGGCGCCATGAAATACGCCCTCGGGGTAGCCGCCGGCACCTGGCAGCCTGCAGAGTTGACTCGCGGCGGCCGATCTGATCGTTTCTTCCGGATCGAATCCCCGCCAACGACCAGCCGGTCACGACCAAATACCTCCATGAGGCCAAGCTCCTCAGGCACCAAAGGTGGTCATGGTCAATCCCTACCGCGAGGCCCGGCATGGAACGCGCGTTGAAGTCCCCCTCCACCGCCAAGAGCGCCATGCTTGGGACGGACATCATGGATTATTGGCTTCCCGGTTTCTCAAGGCGGCGACATCGCTTTCCCTTTATGGCGTCTTGAAAATTCTCTTCGCGAACGGCTGGCTGCGACCCAGGAGTTTGTCGCGAACGCGGTACACACCGCCGGTCTTGAAGAGCTGAAAGCGGCCGCGGAAAAAGTCGATTGGGCCACTCTCGGCGAAAACGGTGCAGGGCTTCCCGTGGCGGAGCACTCAGGAATTCGCCGAGCTCATCCGGCGACGCCAGAACGCCAAATCGCGGTTCTTGGTCTCGGAGCATGGGCATCACCCAGCACGCTTTCGGCGGCGACGCGGTCTCCAGCGATTATGAATCTTGGCCTGGCGCGCGGCTACGTAAAAAGGTCGCGATAAGTGCGGGCTCATGCCCATCCGCGGTCATCCGAGCGAACAGGCGGCGCAGAAGATGGGCGCTTGCGCGACGGCTTTTCCCGGCGAGGCAAACCGATCAACGCCCAGAACGCCGCCGCACTCTCCGACATTCTACGGCTTTCCGGTTCCCGATTCGCCCGGCCTGACGGCCACGGAGATGGTCGGAGGCCTCGGCGCGTGGCCAGCTCGACCTGCTCTATTCTCTCGGCGGAAATTCCCGCGGACGCCTGCCTGACCCGGGGTATGTGGCCAAAGCCATGGCGAATGTTCCGCTTCGTGTCCACCAGGATATCATCCTCACCGACCAAATGTTCATCGAGAGCAAAGGAGGAAGTCATTCTGCTGCCGGCCAAAACTCGTTACGAGCAGGATGACGGCGGGACCGAGACGACGACCGAAAGGCGCATCCTGTTCAGTCCTGAAATTCCGCGGTAGTGCGAAGCTTGGCGAATGGAAAATAATACGTAACTGAACGAAGTACAC
>ERZ1370068.366-contig-10330_pt1 | contig 39825 bp, 67 predicted proteins | sample MGYA00561227_ERZ1370068 | MGnify/ENA primary metagenome ERZ1370068 (study PRJEB38410, sample SAMEA6850437) | metagenome | study: Metagenomic assessment of the ecological functions of the soil: analysis of the soil microbiota associated with the... | reverse complement strand
CAGTTACGTATTGCTGTCGATAAACTCGCGCATCAGCTTGTAGTCGGTTACTTCCTCGATCTCCGTTCCATCGACGCCGGCGAAGCGTTCGCCGAGCGTGGAGGCCTCGCGGTCGGAGCGATCAATGGGAGCGTCGAGGGAGACTTCAGTGGCCGACATCTGCTTCGCGGCGCGGACGACTTCGGCGTGCTCTTCGAGCAGGCGGCTGACTTCGTCTTCGGTGGGATCGCGCTTCGAGCACTTGCGCCAGGATCGTTTCGGCGCGGGCGAGTCGAATGAGCTGCGAATTCTGATTGAGCGGGATTCTGAACGGAGCGGGTCTTGTTCAGCCGAGCGCCTTGAGGACTGCCTGACGAACCCACCACACCGCGTATGAAATGAATTTGACGCCCTGATCCGGGTCGAACTTTGCGGACCGCTTTCAGGCAGACCCTCATTTCCAATCGCGACGAGCTCGCGCTCAGATCGAGTCCGTGGCCCTGATACTTTTGACGTAGGAGATGACGAATCGCAAGGTTTGCCGTCACCAGTCGTTCAGCGGCTTTTTCGTCTCCCTTCTGCGCCCGTCGAGCGAGACGTCGCTCTTCCTCGGGATCATCGATCAGCGGGAGCTTCTGAATGTCCTGCAGATACTGATCAAACGCGGTGGACGGAGACGATCGGAAATAGCCCTTCGACGATCTGGTCTCGGTCACTTGCTCCATACACGCTCCTTCCCGAAACATTCGCCGGTTAGTGGAGCGAGCGCACGGTCCGCTCGCGCGTTGCAGGAGCCTATGAGCAGGGACGCGCAGGATAATGTTGGGCTCAGAGGCGTCAACAGACATTTGCGCCACTATGGCCGAGCCATGCGTTGGAATGATTCTATGTTGTTGATTTGACAGAGATGCGCAGGTTACTTCGACCACCAGGAATCAGCGAAACGTGATTTCGGTCACATCGACCGAAATCACGCCCATTTTCGGTTGCAGGACAATCGCTTGTTCTGGTTCAGCTTTGAGCCGGTTCGTCACACCCCGTGCGCGCTTCGTCACCAAAACGAAATCAAAGCCGACCCAGCCAGGGCGTTCGGCGAAGCTCGGCGGACGCGTGCCGGCACTCGGCGGCGCCGGGTCGCGCATCTTCGTCCGGCTCGTTGCGCTGAGTACGCCGATTCCGACCAGAAACGGAACCTGCCGCCCACGCCGATCCGCTACTAAGCCGGGATGTTGAGCAAATAGGCGGCGAAGCCAAGCCCGCCAATCAGAATCAAGAATCCCACGAGGTAAGTCCCAAAAGACGACATTGTCTCGAGCCCGCGTTGAGGTCGCGAGCGTACAGAGGCAAAGGCCGAGCCGTACTACGCCAAAACCTCGCGAACGACGGCCTCGCTCACCGGAACTGACCAGCGGCCGTGCGCTCCCGCTCATCGCGCCGACGGTTACCGGCAAAGCGTACTCGGCTTCGGCCCGCCCTCGCCTTTTTGTCGCCGCGCGTTGCGGCCACGACTTCATTCGAGGTGATCGACGCGGGAAGCGTGTCACCCAAACCGGCACCGACGATCGCTCTGGCGGACCCGCGACGCCGTTGCCCGGCGCGGCGATTCCGAGTCGCTCCGCCAACGCCGCTTCGTAAACCATTCCGATCGCAACCGCCTCGCCGTGCAGCACGCCTGTAGCCACTGCACAGCTCCACCGCGTGACCGATCGTGTGGCCGAAGTTGAGCGTCTTTCCAACGCCCGCTCCGCGCTCGTCGCGGCGGACCACGTCGGCCTTGATCTCGACGCTGCGCGCGACGAGGTCGAGCATCGCGCGCGCCGGCGACGTCGAGCGATGTCGACAGATGTCGGCCACGCGACTACGCGAATCGAAGTACGCTGCATCGGCGATGACACGCCATGCTTGATCGCCTCCGCCATTCCCGCGCGTCAGGTGCTCGCGCGGCAAGCGTCGCGAGGACAGCTCGTGTCGGCACGATCAGCGGCGCGACGGCTGATGAAACGCGCCGACGAGATTCTTTCCCGCCGGCGTGTCGACACCTGTCTTGCCGCCGACCGACGCGTCGATCATCGCCAGCAGACGTCGTGGGCACCTGCACGAACGGCACGCCGCGCATGAAGGTCGCCGCGACGAAGCCGGCGAGGTCGCCGATCGACGCCGCCGCCCAGCGCGACGATCGTCGAATCGCGACCGAACTCCGCGGTCGAGCAGCTCGTCGGTGAGCGTCGCCCAGGTGTCGCGCGTCTTGTGCGCCTCGCCCGGCCGGTATCGTGAGCACCGGCGGTGCTGCGACGTCGCCGAGCGCCGAGCGCACGCGCGCCGGCAGTACGCGGGTCCGACGTTGCTGTCGGTGATGATCGGCGTACCGGTGCGCCGGCTTGCGACGTCGCGGACGATGTCGCCGAGCGCGATCGAAGGCGCCGGCGGCGATTGTGACGCGGTACGTCGGCAGCGCGATCTCGCGCAGCGCTCGCTCACCAGGTGACTCCCTCACCGGTGCCCGACTGTTTGTTCGCGACGCGAGCAGAGCGTGAATAGCAGATCGGACAGCCGGTTCAGGTAGATCACGACGAGCGGCGGGATCTCGGTGTCGCGCGCCAAGCTCGACGACCCGACGCTCGGCGCGGCGGCACACGGTGCGCGCGACGTGCAGCGCCGCCGCCTTTGGCGATCCGCCCGGGACGATGAATGACACGCAACGGCTCGAGCTCGGCGTCGCCGGCGTCGATCGCTCGCTCCAACTCGGCGATGCGCGCCTCGTCGACACGCGCCTTCTCGAGATGCTGCCGCATTCTTGTCGCGGTCGGGCGTGGCGAGCAGCGCGCCGATGGCGAACAGGTCGCGCTGAATGGGCACGAGCACTTCATCGATGCGCGGCGTTTGTTCCGCCGCCGCGCACGACGCCGAGTACCGCGTTCACTCGTCGACGTCGCCGTACGCCTCGACGCGCGGGTGGCTCTTTGGGGACTCGACCGCCGCCGAACAGCCCCGTGTCTCCGCGTCGCTGCTTTTCGTATAGATCTTCATTGGAGAAATGTAGAGCCTCGCCGGGTTGCGCGCCTTGGGCGAGCGTGGCCATGTCTCCGCGCAAGTCCGGAGGCAATACTGCCGATACTGCCGGCAGTATTGCCACAGGCTTGCGCTCCGGGCACCGGTCCACGCTCGACTCCACGCGCGGCGTCAGGCCCGCGGCGAATCGTGGTTTGCGCGACGCGCGTCGGCGCGATCCAGCGCCGGTCGTCGCACATCACGCGATTCTTTCACGCGCGCTGACGGAATCCTGATCAGAGCGCGGTGAGGCGGGGTGTCGGAGCGCGGCCGGTGGCAATACTGCCCGGGCAGTATCGGCGGTATTGCCGTAGGTCGCGCGGAGACATCCTGCCTCACCGCGCTCGCGCACGAGCGCACGAGAGCCGAACGCGAGCACAACGCGCCAGCCCGCGATATTCTTCGTCGAATGGAGATCAAAGACATCACGATCATCGGCGGCGGTCCCACCGGGATCTTTCGCGCTCCTTCTACGCCGGCATGCGGCGCGCGACGGCGCAGATCGTCGACGCGCTGCCGGATCTCGGTGGGCCAGCTCACGGCGCTGTACCCCGAGAAGTACATCTTCGACGTGGCCGGCTTTCCAAAGTGCTGGCGAAGGATCTCGTCACGCATGCTCGCCGAGCAGGCCACGCAGTTCGAGCCTGCCGATTCACTCGGAACCAGCGCGTGACCGGGCTCGAGCAAGAGGACGGACACTTCGTGCTCGTCACCGATCGCGATCGATTCGCGTCGCGCGCGATTCGTCATCGCGGCCGGGATCGGCGCGTTCTCGCCACGGCGGCTGCCGCAGGCGTGCGCCGCCGAATGGTACGGTCGCGGAATCGTCGACGTCGTCAGCGACCCCGAGGCGTTCCGCGACCAACGCGTGGTGATCATCGGCGGCGGCGACTCGGCGTTCGACTGGGGGACGCAACTGCTTGATCGCGCGTCCCGACGTGACGATCGTCCATCGGAGCGACCGCTTCCGCGCGCACGGCGCGACCGTCGCCCAGTTTCAGACCGCGGTCGGCGCGGGGCGAGCGGATCTGTTCACGTTTCATGAACTGCACGACATTCGATGCACGGATCAGCCCGGATCGCTTCTCTCACATCGAGTTGCGCGACGTGAAGGCGAAGACGACACGCGAGATCGACGCCGACGTCATTCTGCCGATGCTCGGCTTCGTGAGCGACCTCGGTCCGCTTGGTGAGTGGGGGCTGACGCTCGAGAAAGGAGGAGATCGTCGTCAACAGCATGATGGAGACCGGGCGTCCCGGCATCTACGCGGCCGGCGACATCACGACGTATCCGGGCAAGCTCAAGCTGATCGCGAGCGGCTTTGCCGAGGCGGCGACGGCGGTGAATCAGGCGGTGCACTGGATCTACCCCGAGAAGAAAGTTGCGCCGGGGCACTCATCCAACATGTCGATCTTTGGGCAGACGGACGACTAGTTGTCATCCCGAGCGTCGACGGGTCACCCGAGCGAAGCGAGGTCGAGTTCATCGCGTCAACAGGCCAGATCCGCTCGACTGCGCACGGGATGACCCGCCACTCGGGATGACCATCTACGGAGCACGAAATCCGTCGGGATGCCGGCGCGCGAGCTTTTCCTGATTGGCTGCGGCGACGGTCGAGAGCGAGACGCCGAGCGTGTGCGCGGTGACAGCAAGGCACCACAAGACGTCGCCTAGCTCCTCGGTCAGGCGAGACTGATCGACCTCCTTGCCCTGAAACGCGCGCTTGCGAATCAGGCCGAGCACCTCGGCGGCTTCCTCGGCCAGGCCGGCGCTCGCGTCGAGGAGCCGATCGCGCTCGTCGAGGGCAGGGTTGAGCGTGCGGAGCGCGGCGCGCTGGTACTCGTCGAGCGTCATGGCGGCGACGGCGGAATCGCGATCACTCATAGCTCACCCGCGGGTCGGCCTTGGCGTACGCGAGATCGGTGATCAGGTTGACGATCACGAACACGGTGCTGAGAAAGAGCACCGCGCCCTGAATCGCCGGCAGATCGCGACGCGCGATGGCATTCACCACGTAACGACCCAACGCCGGGCCACGAAAAGATCGTCTCGGTGAGAATGCTGCCGGTCAGATACGCGCCGAAGTCGAGGCCGAGCACGGTGATCACCGGGATGAGCGCGTTGCGCAGCGCGTGCCTGAACGTGACCGACCACTCGTTCAAGTCCCTTCGCGCGCGCCGTGCGCACGAAGTCGGCGCTCAACGCGTCGAGCATCGCGCGAGCGGGTCATGCGGGCGAGGAACGCGATCGACCGCATGCCCGAGCGTCAGCGCCGGCAGGATGAGGAAGCGCAAGCCTGCCATAGCCCGACGGGCGGCAGCCATCGCAGCGTGACGGCGAACAAGCAGAATCAGCAGCAGCCCGACCCAGTACACCGGGAACGAGATGCCGAGGTACGCGATCGCCAGCGCGAACCGGTCGGCGAGTCCGCCTGGCTTGCGAGCGCTCAGCACGCCGAGTGTGATGCCGACGACCGTCGCCATGCAGCATCGCCGCGCCGGCGAGCTGCAGGGTCTTGGGGAAGCGTTCGCGAATGTCCTGCGCGATCGGCCGGTTGGTGATGTACGAGCGGCCGAGGTCGCCTCACCGCGCTCGCCACGTAGTGGCCGAAGCGCTTGGGCAGCGGATCGTCGAGGTGCAGCTCGGCGCGGAGCGCGAGCGATCGTCGCGCGTATCGGCCCGCTCGCCCACCATCGACTCGACGGGATCGCCCGGGCGACCACGTACAACAGCAGAAACGCGACGACGAGCACGCCGAACAACGTCGGAATCGTCGAGCAGCAGCCGTCGCAGGATGAAGGCGCTCATGGCGTTTCTTCGTCTCGAGCGTCGACGTCGGTCCAGCGCTGGCCGTTGAAGATCACCGGTGGCGACGAAGTGCTTGATCCAGGGCTGCACGGCATACAGCTCATTATAGAAGTAGAGAAACACCATCGGCGCGCTCGATCGAACGCGATCGAGTCCGCTTGGCGATACAGCTGGATTGCGCTTCGCTCTCGTCGAGCCCGCGACGCGAGGCGGTGCACGATCGGAGTCGAACATTGGATTCGCGAAGAACGACAACATTGCCGCCCGCGCCCTTGTTCGCGCTGTGGAGCAGCGGATACAGAAAATCTTCGGCGTCGGGGTAGTCGGCGTACCAATCCTTGAGGATCATGTCGGTCTGCCCTTTCCGTGCCGCGCCGCGCGCCGCGGCGGACTCGCGCTGCACGATCTTCGTCCGGATCCCGACCCTGTTGAGATACGCCTGGATCGTCTCGGCTATGCGAAGGTAGATCGGCGTGACGGATGTCCAGAGCTCGATGTCGATGCCGTTCGGATGGCCGGCGGCGGCGAGCAGCGCCTTGGCCTTGTCCGGATCGTACGGGTATGCGCGTCTGCGCTGTCGTATCCTGCGAGCGCCGGCGGCACGACGCCGGCGGCGCGCGTCCCGCGTCCGCTGATCAGCCGCTCGATGATGCGATCGACGTCGATCGCGTAGTTGATCGCCTGTCGCACGCGCACATCGGTGAGCGGGCCGCGCGTGGTGTTGATGCCGATGTACACGAGCTGCAGCGCCGGGCGTCGACATCAGCATCGGCTTGCGGCTTTCGTCAGCCTCCCAGTCGCGAGGCTTCGGCTCGCCGGAATCTGGCAGGACGTCGATGTTGCCGCTCTCGAACTCGGCGACGCCGGTGCTCGGCTCGGCGATGATGCGCGCGCGCAAGCGTGTCTGCTTTCGGCGGGCCGCCGAAGTACGACGGGTTCTTGGCGAACAGGAGATAGTCGTCGTGCTTCCACTCGACGAGCTTCCATGGTCCGGTTCCGATGGGGTGCTCGCCAAAGTTTGCCGGCAGCCGGTCGACGGCCGGCACGATCGCGGCGACGGGCATCGCGAGCATCTTCACGAAGATCGCGAGCGGCTCGGCGAGTGTGACGACGAGCGTGCTGTCGTCGCGAACGTGTGATGCCCGACATCGTTTTGGCTTTGCCGGCGTTGAACTCGCGCGCGCCTTTGATCGGAAAGAGGAACGATGCCGCGCCGCTCTTTGTCGCGGGGTCGAGCGCGCGCTGCCAACTCGTCAACAACGTTCTGCGCCGTGAAGCGGAGCCGTCGTGAAATGTGACGCCGCTATGCGAGATGAAAGGTGTATGTCAGGCCATCGGGAGTGACGTCCCATCGCTCGGCGAGCGCTGGCTCGACTTTAGCACTTGGGATCGAAGCGAGTGAGGCCGTCGAAGACGATAGCCGACCGCGCGACCGGTGGGAACGTCGGTCGAGAGGGCGGGGTCGAGCGAACGGGGATCGTAGTTGATCGCGCGAGTCGATGATCTCATGACGCGATGGAGCGCCACTGGAACCGCATCCGACGATGACGAGCGTTGCGGCACAGACCGAGCAGTGGTCGCATGCCTTCCATTGACACTGGCAAAGTGGCGCGAGAACTTACCCCGTCCCGCCGTCAAGCGTCAATCGGTCCTCCGCTCCTCCTCGTCGATCGCGGAGTCGCATCAGGAGGACGGATGCGCCCGCCGGAGGTTGTCCCGGGCGGGCGCGTCGCGCTTTCCCCGGTCAGGTGACTCGGGATACACGAGGTAGGAATGCCTGTCAAAGAGCGATCCCGCGCGAGAAGGTTGGCGGCGGAGAGTATTTCTATAGACGCTCATTGAGCGCGCGGAGAGCTGCTGCCCGCGATCGGCGTTGAGCGCGCCGCGGCGCTATTCGCGTTCTATGTCGCGCGGATCGTGATTCAGCGGACTCCGCTGGCGCCGGAACTGGTCGCGTCTCGGCGCAAGTTGCGCAAATCGATCAGACAAGGCGGTTGATGCCCCCTCGGCTCGCGGGCATGGGGACGAGAGCGATCTTCCGCTCGTGGCTCGTGGCGCTGTTCGCGCTCCTTCCGGCGTTGGCGCCGGGCGCGCACGCCCAAGGAGCCGACATCGATTGCGATCGCGACAACGAGCGAGAGGTTGGTGCGGTCAGGTTCGTCGGCAACAGCACGTTCGCAACTGACGAGCTGTCAGCGCGAGTGCTCACGACAGCGTCCTCGTTCACGCGCCGTCGCTTTCGTGTGATCGGCGCCAGGCGATGCTACCCGAGCTCAGGGCTTGGCCCGGACGTCGCCGCGCTCAAGCAGTACTACCAGAACAACGGGTTCTACGACACGACCGTCGACACCGTCGTCACCAAGGCGTCGAGCACGGCCGTCGACATCACCTTTCGAATCAACGAAGGCGCGCCGATTCGCCTGACACTCTTCGACATAGAAGGGCTCGACGCTCGTCAAGGACACGGCGAGCATTCTCAAGAAGCTCGAATTGCGGGTGGGCGGTCGATTTGGGCGCGACCTATTGGCGGCCGACGGCGACACGATCGTCAATCGACTGCGGAACGCGGGATATCCGCGCGCTGATGCCACTGCGTTCGTGGACGGTAAATCGGGCGCAGCATCGCGCGACGGTCGGGATTCAGGTCATTCCGGGTCCGCTCGCGCATTTCGGCGCGATCAATGTGACGACGGTCGGAGCGCGAGGTGGGGAGGGCGAGATCGTGACAGCACTGTCGTCCGTGGTCTGATCGGGATTCGAACCGGTCAGCGCTACAGCGCTCGCGCGTTGGCCGACGGGACGCGCAATCTCTACAACCTGGGCGTGTACCGGCACGTCGGGTTGGATGTGGACACGACGTGGCAGCACGGAGACAGCGTCGCTGATGTGCATGTCGACCTGCGCGAAGACTACATCCACCAATTCGACCTGAATGAAGGATGGGCGACGCTCGACTGCTTTCGCGTCAACAGCCAGCTCACGAACCGGAATTTTCTCGACAAAGCGCAGCGCTTGGGCCTGACCGGCCGCCTTTCGAAAATTGGCTTCGGCGCTCCGACCGACTTTTCGGTGATGGAACCGCTGTGTCGACGCCACATCCTCGAGAGGGACACCGCGAGCACGGTGCTGAACTACTACCTTGGGGCGACTCTGCGGCGCCCGACGCTGTTCGGCACGCATTGGGTTCCGTCCTACTCGGCCTACACCGAGCGAAGCGGCGAGTACCAGGCGTATTCTGCGGACGACCTATCTCGGAGGCGAGGCGGCGGCGACGCGCGACCTCGGCGGCGGACTGCCGTTTCGCGCGGCGTATACGATGGAGTACGGCCATACGATCGCGCAGCCGGCAATTCTCTGCGCGATCTTCAAGCGGTGCAGTCAGAGTGAGCAGGACGCCGCAGGGGAGACGCGCCGGTTGGCGATTGCGAGCGGATCGATCCAGTGGATTCGAACGGACGATGCAATCGAGCCGACGACCGGCTTTCGTGATCGGCGGCGAAATTCGGGGAGCTCGCCGGTCCTTCTCTCGGATCCCTCGGTGTCGTTCTTCAAGATGACAGCCGACGTGTCGTACTACAGGCAGATCAAGCGTCGCATGGTGTTCTTCGCCCGAGTGCGCGGCGGAGGGATCAGTCTGGGGAATTTGCTGCCGCCGCAGGAGCGGCTGTACGCGGGCGGCGCGAACAGCGTTCGCGGATTTCAGCAGAACGAGCTCGGCCCGATCGTGTACCTCTGGACGTCGCTCGACACCACGCAATTCAGCCGTACATCGACACCGTGAACAAGACCGTTTCGTATATCGCAAAGCCGGGGGCGATCCCGTCGAGGCGAAGTCCCGCCGGCGGCAACTCGCTGTTCGTCGTGAATACGGAACTGAGAATCCGAGATCCATTTTTCCCGCAGCTGCTCGAGTACGTTCCGTTCATCGACGCAGGCCAGGTCTGGACGCGCGAGCCGGGCACGCAACAGCTGAATACGCAGCGCACCGAGATCACACCGGGGTTGGGAATTCGGGTGATCTCGCCGGTTGGGCCAATTCAGCTCAATGCCGGGTACAACCCGGGAAGCCACGTCCTGGTCCGGCATATTTCGCGGCGCCAGTCGATCCGCTGACCGGCCAGGCGCCGCTCCTGTGCGTCACCGGATTCGGAGAGCCTCCAGTTCCGATTAAGATTGGACAAGTCGGACCAGACGCGCGGCGGCTTGTCCGGCGACTTTTGTTCCTGCACGTTCGTCAAATTTCTTCAGGCGTTTGACGTTGACTCTTTCGATCGGCACGGGCTTCTAGGATGACGCGTCGACGGCTCGTGGCGCTGGTTAGCGTCGCGGTTCTGTTCACGCTTGGACTGCTCGTCGTCGGCGCGGTCTTCCTCATCACGGGCACGAACACGGGCCGCGAACAGCTGCGCGGCGTGTTGCATCCATGGGTCGCGAGCAAGATTCCCGGCGGCTCGATCTACATCGGGCATCTCGGCGGGAATTTCCTGACGTACGTCACGATCGACAGTCTCGCGATTCGCGACAAGCGCGGCGAGTGCTCGCGAGCACCGGCAAGACGACTTGCACGTACGATCCGCGCGACTTGATCGACAGCCGCGTTTTTGTTCGGCGGTGTTTCATCGAACACCCGTACGTGCATCTCATTCAACATGCGAACGGCGTCTGGAACTTCAAAGAGATTTTCGCCTCCGCGAACACGGCTCCGCCAACACCGAAGGATCCGACGGCTCGCGGATGGGGAGACTATATCGTCTTCGACTCGGTGACGACTCGGAACGCGTCGTTCTATCTCACCCTGTCGTGGCATCCGGACGATTCGCTGCGCGCCTCCGTCCGTGACAGCGTCATTCGTGCGCACCTGACGAATCCGGCCAAGGCCGTTTTCCAAACGTTCGACGGCTATGGCCGCAGATACGCGTGGACAAACGTCCACGGCCTGGTGAGCCACGCACGGCTCGCCGATCCGGACAGCGACCGAAAATTCGGCCAGCAATTCGTCATCGATTCACTCTCGGCGGACGAATACGAACCGACGTTCAAGTTCCGGAATGTCACCGGGGACGTGCGAAAGCTCGGGGATTCCGTCTGGTTCAAGGTCTCGCACTTCGACATGCCGGCGTCGACGGGAAACGGAAGCGGCAAGGTCTGGTGGGGCGGCGAGAATCGTTCGACGCGGTACGACATCGCGATTCGCGGCGACTCCGTCTCGCTGGACGACGTCAACTGGGTCTATCCGACGTTGCCGAGAACGGGCGGAGGCACGCTCGATCTCTTCATCAAGAACGATCCGAAAAACGAGAAAGTCGTCGACTTCAAGCTCGTGAAGATGGATGTTCGCAGCACGAAGTCGCACATCACCGGCGACATGAGCTTCGGGACCGGCGCGCCGTTGCTGCTCGTGCGAAACGTCAGCCTTCGCGCCGATCCGATCGACTTCGATCTCATTCGCACGCTGAACGGCAAACCGTTTCCCCTGGATTGGCAGGGACAACTGTTCGGAACGGTGACGGCTCGCGGCGGCCCGCTCACGCATTTTATCGTCGACGATGCGCGCGCCCTCTTTCGCGACGCGCACGTTCGCGGTGCGGAGTCGAGGTTCTCCGCCAGAGGTGAGCTCGACATTCTGTATCCGGCGCAAACGGCGTTTCACCGCTTCTTCGTCGACGTCGCCTCGCTCGACCTCCGATCGCTCCAGGCGATCAATCCAAACTTTCCGCGAGTTGGCGGAACGGTGTCCGGCACCGCGGTACTCGATTCGTCGTATCTCGACGTCCGTTTCTCCAACGCCGACCTGACTCATCACGATGGGCCGGGCCGAACCATCGCACGTGACGGGCAGAGGGCGCGTGACGTACGGCGAACTTCATGCTCTACGACATGGTCGCTCGAGGTCGAGCCTCTCTCGCTGACCACACTCGCGCGATCGTATCCCGGCACTGCCGCTCCGCGGTCTGTTCAACGGACCGATGCGCATCACCGGGTCGACTCCCAATCTCGAGATCTCGACCTCGCTGCAGGGCGCGAGTGGCGCGCTGAGCTTTGATGGCCGTGTGGACGCCGACACCACCGGCGGCGTCGGCTGTGAAGGGGCAAGGCCAGTTCAGCGCGCTGAATCTCACGACGCTGCTCGAGAAGCCGACGATCCCCAAGCACTCGCTCAACGGCCATTACGAACTGGACCTCGATTCTATCGGCCCAAACCTGGCCGCGATGTACGGCTCGGCGAGTCTCAGCTCTCGACCGCTCGACGTTTGATGGCATCCGCGTCAATCCGTCGCGCGTGAAGGTGCCGGTTCGCCGACGGCCAGATGAAAATCGACTCCCTGCGGGTCAATTCACCGGCCGCGATCGTGACGGCGAACGGCGGCCTCGGTCTGCCGGGCGGGCGTCCCGACTCACTCATCTTCTCGATGGACGTCGACTCGCTCGGCGGTTTGCGTTTTCTCGCCCGCGTCGATTCGGCCCTCGCCGACTCGGTCGTCATCGTTCCCGATTCGATCGCCGGCTCGCTGACCTTGGCTCGCGGCGTCGCCATCGGAACGATGGATACGTTGACGGTGCGCGGAACGGCGAAGGCAACCGGCGTCTATTACAACAAGCAAAGCGCCGAGTCTGCGACGTTGGATTTCAATTTGCGCGACCTGCCGAAGTCGATCGCCGGAAGCATCAGTCTGCGCGCGGACACAGCGACGGTCGCCGGCGTGCTGCTCGACTCGATTCGCGCCGTGGTGGGGTTTTCCGATCTCACGCACGCGCATTTCGACATCGGCGCGGCGAGCCGCAACGGACCAACCGCGACGGCGACGGGCGATTGGGTTTCGGTCAACGGCGCCAACGAAGTGTCGCTTGCGTCGCTTGGGCTCGGAATCGGCGGGAGCTTGTGGACACTTGCCAATCCGACGCGCGTCACGATTGATAGCACCGCGATTCGGCTCGATTCGCTGCTGCTGCGCAACCGCGACTCCGCGACGGTGTTGGTGCGCGGCTTCGTACCGGATTCCGGCGCGTCAGTCGGAGAGATTCGAGCGTCTCACATTCCGTTGCGCGATCTCAGCGTGTTGGCGCAGCTCCACGATTCGCTGAGTGGCCTCGCCGACCTGAACGTGCTGGTTTCAGGGACCAAGCTGGCGCCGCTGATCAATGGAGACGCCACGCTGTCGTCGATCAAGTGGGGCGGCATCGATGTCGATCGCGCCGGCGTGAGCGGACAATTCAGTAATTCACGATTCAACCTTGCCGGCGACGTCGTAGTCAAAGGGCAGACTGCGATCACCGGGACAGCATCGCTCCCGGTTGACCTCACGCTGTTCAGCGCGAAGTGGGGAACGGACACCCTCAGCGGACTCGCTGCGCGCCGCGGGCGCCGACCTGTCGATCGTTCAGCCGCTCTTCGGCGCCGGAGATGCCGCGGTGCTCAAGGACGTCACGGGCGACTGACGGCCGACGTGAGGGCGCGCGGAACACCAAAGACAAAGACGTTTGCCGGGTTCATCGAGATCGCCAATGGATCGGCGCAGGTTGTGCCGACCGGCGTGACGATCTCGAACGTCAACGGACGTATTTCAGGCTCGACAACCGCTGCGGGACAGGACAGCATCCTGATCGACTCGCTGCGAGTTTCCACCTCCGGATAAAAATTCCGGGTCGACTACTGCTCGCGGGCTGGGTGAAGAACCTCTTCACGGCGGAGCCGACGTTCAGCCTGGCGATCGGCGCGAATCAATTCCACACGCTCGATCGCCGTTCGCTCGCCGACGTCTACCTCACGACGACCGATTCAATTCGCCTGAGCGGCTCGGTGACGGCGCCGAGGCTCAGCGGCGCACTGAGCGTCGATCGCACGTCGATTTATCTCGCCGATCGCGATATCGCGCGAAAGCAAGCTGTCGTCTTCGCGTCTGACGACACCGCCAGCACAGCGAGCCGGGTGGGCGGCTCCGCTATGGTGCAGACGCTGATGACGAATCTCACACCACTCATCACGGTCTCGCTCGGCAGCGACGTTCGGCTGCGGTCGAAGGAAGCAAACGTGAGGCTGTCGGGCGACCTTCGCGTCGCGACGTCCACCAATCAATCCACGCGAACACTGGCGAGCACGAATCAGTTGGTTCCGCGTCTGACGCTCGAAGGCGCCCTTCGAACCGAGGGCGGCACGTACAACCTCAACCTCGGCCTCGTGCAGCGCGAGTTCCAGGTTCTGTCGGGTGGAACCGTGACGTTCACGCCAGTCGACCCGCCGCAGAATCCGACGCTCGACATCCGCGCGAAGCACGACATCAAGCAGCAGGGCGGACGGTGACCTCGGCGTCATCGTTCGCCTGCACGGGCCGCTGATTCCATATCCTGTGATCGACTTCTCAGCGACAGGCGTCGACTACGAAATCCCGCAGTCCGACCTGGTGAGCTATCTGCTCACCGGAAAGCCCGGATTCGACTTCGGCCAGAACCCGCAGTCCTCGCAGAGTCGTGGCGTCGTTCCTCGGGCCGACGGTCAGCGCCTTTGCCGCCGACCGGTTGCGCCAGTTCCTCGGCTCGGGGATCGACGCGTTTCAGTTCCAGCTTGGCGGCTCCGGCGTGGATCAGAGCGCCGGCGCGTTCTCGAGGACGAACCTGAGCCAGATTCTCTATGGGGCGACCGTCGGCGCCGAGTGGCAGTTCAGGGACAATCTCTTCCTCGGCGTCAATACGGGGTTTTGCCAATTCGGCGAAACGAACGGCACGCGCAATCCGCTCGCCAACGTCGGGGCCAAGGTCGAGTACCGGTTTGACCCGAAGATCGCGATGCAGTTGGCGTACGATCCCTCGACGGCCAATCGTGCGTGTTCGGGTGGTCAGAATCTCGTCGGTCTGGTGTCGCCGCCGCCGAATTTCAGCTTTTCATTTTCGCACGTGTGGCGATTCTGATTCGACGCGCAATCGTCATCGCCAATCCGGCGTCGCGACAGGGCAAGCGACTCGCCGAACAGGCACGAGAAACGCTGGTGAGCCGTTCGATCGACTGCGATGTGGTGTTCACCGAGCGGCCGGGACACGCAGCGGAGCTCGCGCTGGAACACGCACCCCATTATGACGCGCTGTTCGCGCTCGGCGGCGATGGTACGGTGATGGAGGTTGCGGGCGCCGTGTCGGGCGGCGACGCGCGTGTCGGCGTGCTGGCCGGCGGCACGGGAAACCTGCTCGCTCGCGCGCTGGGGCATTCCGCTGTCGATTCGGCGCGCGATTCCCGCGTTGCTCGACGGCGGAGAGCTCAGAATCGACCTGGGTCGGTTCGATTCGGGGCGGCGGTTCGCGATTGCCGCCGGGGTGGGAATCGACGCGGATGCATGGTCGCTGAGACGCCGAGTTGGATGAAGCGGCGGTTGGGTGTGATGGCGTACGCGATCATTGGGACGCGCGCGGCACTTCGCGCGGTGCTCAAACGTGAATTTTTTCAGCGCGCGTGACGATCGACGGCGCGGTTCACGAACGAGACGCGGCGGCGGTGATGATCGCCAACTTTGGTGCCGTGCTCGGAAACCGAATTACGCTGGGTCCGGACATTCGGACCGACGATGGCGTGCTCGATGCTTGCGTCTTCTCGCCGCGAACGTTGCCGGACGCGATGCGAATTATGTCGCAGCTGTTGCGCGGCCGCTTTGACACAGATCCGTCGATGTTTTACGGGCGGGGTCGCGATATCCGAGTCGAGACGACGCCGCCGCTGCCCTGGCAGGCGGACGGAGAGTTGATGGGAACGACGCCGTTTCATGTCGTCGCCGAGCCGCTCGCGGTGCGGCTGCTCGTGCCGCGCCTTCGCGCGTCATCCTGAGGACACAATCGTCTCTGTTTTGAACCAGCCTCTCCCACTTAGTATCTTCCCAAGGATGACCAAGCTTCACGAACGCGACGCGATGAGCTGCGGCTCCTGCGGCAACGAAGAACGCGCGTCGGAGGGATATCCGTGCGCCGACTGCGGCGCGTTCATCTGTCTCATCTGTGACCTCCGCGGTGTCACGCGGTGTCGTGCTTGTCAGGCCAAGCGCGATCAGCAGGTCGCGCCGACCAAACCCGTCGCGTAAAACATGGCAACCGAAACTCGAGTGGATCCGACCGACACGGCCGTGCTGTACTGCGCAACCGTGCGCACGCCAATCGCGCCGATGCACAGCGAGCCGGGTATCGCGAGTCAGATGATCTCGCAGCAGTTGGCCGGCCACCACGTCGACGTGATCGACGAGGAAGGCGATTGGGTTTGCGTCACCGGCGAAGACGGCTACAGCGGCTGGATGCATCTCGGATTTCTCGCTCGGGCGCCGCAGGCGAGTGCGCGCCAGAGTCGCCAGCCGTCGCGCGTGTCGCTCGGCTGCGTGACGACCGACCGCGGGCGGCGTTCGCCGGTCGCTTCCGTTGCGCGCTCTGCTCGCACCGGACGAATCCGTCGAAACGGGAGAGGTTGTCGAGGGACGTCGTCTCATCGACCGCTTTCCGACCGACGCCGCTTCGATCACGAAATCGGCGCAGGAGTTATTCTGCTCGACGAGCTACCTCTGGGGCGGCGTGACGCCGTGGGGCGCGGACTGCTCGGGGCTCGTGCAAACTGTATTCGCCTTACACGGGAAGCTTCTCCCACGCGACGCATGGCAGCAGGCCGAGCTTGGTGACGACGCCGGTCGCGACGTCGGAGAATTGTTGCCGGCCGATCTGATGTTTTTTCGGACCGCGACGATCGCCGCGTAACGCACGTCGGCATCGCCCTCGGCGACCGGCGGATGGTGCATCTCGCGCTTGGCCGCGGAGGTTATTCCGTGGAGCAGCTCGACGATCGAAAGGACGCGTACGTCGAACGGCTCCGCGAGCGTTTTCTCATGGCCAGGCGGATGGTGTAGTCAGCTCATCATCGTGCCGGCCGGAATCTGCGTGGCCGTTCTCACCTGGATTCCGACGTCGAGGGTATGATTCCCGTCGATCGCGATCGCCATGGTATAGGCGCCCACAGCGTCCATCGGCAGATCGAGCTGCGCGATGAGCGGCAGATCCATTTCGGCGATCCCCGGCGGCGGAGCGCCGACGTTCAGGTCGCCCGAGCTGTTCCACAGTTCCTGGCCGCTCGGACTCAACCAACGAAAGCTCACGGTGTGTGAGCCCATGTCCACGCCGGTGCCCTTGAGATGCACGACGAGATGGGCGCGCGGATGAATCGCGGGCAGCGATGCGACCTGTAGCGCGTCGAACACGCCCAGGATGTTGAGCTTCCCTTCCTGGGAGAGATTCGCCGCGTCGGCGAAAAGGGCAAAGGCGACGTGCATTGTGCAACATAGACAGGGTAAAGGGCGTGCGTCTACTTTCCACGCATGGCTTCAACGGTACGAGACGCGGTGACGCCCGGCCTTGCGGTTCCGACAACGCGGCCGGGCGTTTGGCTCACGGAGCTTTCACTGGTAGGCATGGCGCTCATCTGGGGCGTCAATTTCAGCGTCGTGAAGTTCGGCACGGGTCTCGTCGACCCGCTCGCTTACAATGGGCTTCGTGTCGCGATCGCGGCCGCGGTATTGGCTGTGATTGCCGTCGCCGGCCGGACACCCTGGCCATCGCGGCGGACCGTGCTTACGCTGCGTCGGACTCGGCGTGCTCGGGAACGGCATCTATCAATTCTTTTTCGTCGAAGGGCTCGCGCGGACGAGTGCGAGCGACACCGCGCTCGTGGTCGCCGCGTCTCCGGCGTTCATCGCCCTGATCGGACGGGCTCGTGGCATCGAGCGCATCAGCGCCAAGGGCGCGATTGGGATCTCGTCTGTCGATTGCCGGCATCGCGCTCGTCGTCTTCGGTAGCGCGCGGCCACCTCCGGGCAGTCGTCATCATTGCTTGGCGACGTCCTGGTGCTCTGCGGTTCGCTGTCATGGGCGATATACACGGTGCTGCTCAAGCCGTACACGGATCGAGTCTCGGGCTTTCAACTGTCGGCGCTCACCATGATCGGGGGCGCGGTGCCGCTGCTCGTTGTGGCGTGGCCGGCGATGCTGTCGGCGAAGTGGTCGGGGGTGCCGCTCGCGGGGTGGGCCGCGGTGTTCTACAGCGGCATCTTCGCGCTCGTCATCGCATATTTTTTCTGGTACCGCGGTGTGCGCGTGATCGGACCGACGCGCACGGCGATGTACACGAACCTGCAACCGCTCATCGCGGTGCTCGTCGCCTGGATGATGCTTGGCGAGTCGCCGACGTCGTGGCAGGGTGTGGGCGCGGCGAGCATCATGAGTGGACTCTTGCTCACGCGAATGTGAAACTCGTTCTCTTCGACATTGATGGAACGATTCTGCTCACGGATGGAGCAGGAAAGCGCGCGATTCACCGCGCGCTGCTCGACGTTTTCGGCAGCACCGGCCCGGCCGATCACAGATTCGACGGCAAGACCGATCCGCAGATCGTGCGAGAGTTGATGCGCATCGCGGGTCATGCCGACGACAAGATTGACGCCGAGATGGCGAGCCTGTTCGCGCGGTACGTCGACTACCTGCAAGAGGAGCTGCGCGCCGGCGCCGACGACGTCCGCGTGATGCCCGGTGTGGTGGAGCTATTGGATGCGCTCGACGCGCGCGACGACGCGACGCTGGGGTTGTTGACGGGCAACCTCATCGAGGGCGCGCGGGCGAAGCTCGTCGCGGCCGGTATCGATCCCGACCGGTTTTCGATCGGCGCGTACGGCTCGGACCATGAAACGCGCGCCGAGCTTCCGGCCGTCGCGCAGCAGCGCGCGCGCGATGAGCTCGGACTGATCGTCGAAGGGCGCGACGTCGTCGTGATTGGCGACACGCCGGCCGACCTGAGCTGCGGCCTCGCGATAGGCGCGCGCGCCATCGGCGTCGCCACCGGCCACTACTCCGTCGACGACCTGTCGTTTTATGACCCCGCGGCGGTGTTTGCCGACCTCTCGTGCACGGCTGACGTCGTGCGAGCGAATCTTCGCCGAGGCCGGCGCATGATCGACCGCGCGATCGGCACGAGGTTCGTCGTGAGCGCACGCGTCGCGGCGAACCGACCTTGGCGAAACGACCGTCACCGTCGATGAGGATTCTTTGCATATCGTCGGCGGCGGCACCGGCGCCGAGCGCTCTGCGCGGGTGCTGCTTGCGTCGGTTGACGCCGTGGAGATGAGCGATGGCGAGGTCATCCTCCGGCTTCGGGATGGGCGCAGCGCCACATTCTACGCGACCGGCGCGCTCGAGCTGCGCGAGGAAATCCTCGCTCGATGCCGTGTGCTCCCCGAGCTCACGCATGCGCTCCGGGCATTCGGTTCTCGGCGCGGACATCGGAGCACGCGCGCGGCCGCGGCGAGCGATCAACGACACTTCTTCGCGCCGTTGCTCGAGGCTCGGCGACACGCGGTGACCGCTGGGACGGCGGCCGCCGCGATGGCCGCGTTCGACGCCGATGCGTTGGCCGCTGCGTTCGAGACGCAGTTGCGCGAGTTCGCCGCGCAGCGGTATGGCGATCATCCGCCGGCGCGACGGGCGCTCGAAGCCGAGTTGATTGATCTGTCGGAGCCGCTTCAGGTGTCGCTCGACGGGCTGCGCGACGTGGCTCGCGAAGCGGCGGAGTCTCCCGACGACGTGCGGTTGTGGCGCGTCTGGGCGCGCCAGTTGGCGACGACGTTCGAAACCGCGGATCGCGTATGGCTCGCGCTCGACACGGCCTTGGACGCAAGTCCCTGGAAGTTGTGATCGTCGGCGTCGGAATAGACGCGGTCGACATCGATCGTATCGAGCGCATGTTCGCGAGCAAGCGGGATCGCATGCTCAACCGCCTGTTCAGCGCCGCGGAGGTCGCATTTCTCTCGGCGAAGGTTGCGCCTGCCCAGCACCTCGCGGTTCGCCTGGCGGCCAAGGAGGCGGCGTACAAGGCACTGTCGGGGAACGAGCTCGCGCGCGGGATCGGATGGCGCGACGTCGAAGTGTTCTCGCGGTCTGATGGGGCCCCGGAACTCCGGCTGCATGGGCGAGCGGCGGCGCGTTTTGTCGAACTTGGCGCGACGACGATCCATGTCTCGCTGACGCACAGCGTCACGACGGCAATCGCCGTTGTAATCGTCGAGCGCTGATGGAGTTGCGCACGACTGCCCTACACGCGCGCGGCAATCCCGATATATTCCCTCGGCAATGAATTTGACAGCCAAGCTCGGCCGCGCTGTGGCCGTGTTCGCCCTGCCGGCCTGCCGCTCCGTCTCGCGGCTCAGGAGCAGCATCCGGTTCAACGCGTTGCGAACATCGTCAGCGTCGCCGTTGAAGAGTACAAGAAGGGAGTCGACGAGAAGGGTCGCCTCATCTCGTCGGACGAGTACCAGGAAGCCGTTGGCTTCCTCGGTGACGCGCGCGAAGCGGCGGCGCGCTTGCCCGGCGATCGCACCGTAGCCGCGCGCGCGATTCTCGATTCGATCATATCCGCGGTCAGGGCGAAAAAGCCGTCGGCTATCCTCGATACACTGAACGCGCATTTCGCGACGGCGCTGGGAAGCGAGGCCGCGCTCGCGATGCCCACCAAGCCTCTGAGCATTGCCGAAGGCGGGCGGATTGTATGCGGCGAACTGCGCATCGTGTCACGGCGCGCGCGCCATGGGCGACGGACCAGCCGGACTCACGCTCACTCCGCGGCCTCCGGCGATCGGCAGCGCCGCGACGATGGGCGCCGGTGGCTCCGTCGATGGTGTTCCGAAAGATGTCGGTCGGCGTGACGGGGACGTCGATGCCCGCGTTCGCTGCTTCGCTGAGCGACGAGCAGCGGTGGAACATCGTCGCGTATCTCGCATCCCTGCGCAGCACTCCGGCGCAGGTCGCCGAGGGCGAGGGGCTGTATGTGCAGGGATGCGTCGACTGTCATGGTGTGACAGGTTCGGGCGACGGTACGGTGGCGCGCGCGTTGAGCAAGCTTCCGCCCGAGCTGTCGTCGATGGCGTGGCAGATGGAGCGAAGCGATTCGCAGATCGCGCTCGCGATTACCGATGGAAAAGCGGGGACGCCCATGCCGCCCGCGATGCGTCTGACGCGCGGCGCAGGTACAATCGGTCGTCGCGTATCTGCGCACGTTGCCACGCATCCCAAGACGTTGGCGGTCGGTCCCGTTCGCGGCGACAGTGCCGCCGGCGCGGCCGCCGCAGCGGCGCGGGCATCGATCCTCCTGCTCGAGCAATCGTTGACCGCGGTGCGCAACGGCCGGCTGACCGACGCAAGCGATCGAGCGTTCGACGCCTACCTCGCCTTCGAGCCGATCGAGTCGCGGGCGAGGGCGCGCGATCCAGGCGTCGTCGCGTCGATGGAGAAGCTGTACACCGACTTCAAGGGCGCCGTTCGCGCGAACGATTTGCGGGCGGCCGAGCGCGCGCTCGACGCGCTCGAGTCGAACATGCCGAAGGTGGTTCAGCTGACTCGACCCACCGGTAGCCCCTCCGAAGCGTTCCTTCAGAGTTTGCTGATCATTCTGCGCGAAGGGTTCGAGGCGATTCTCGTCATCGGCGCCGTCGTCGCGTTCCTGCTCAAGACCGGCCACCGCGAACGACTGAAATCGATCTGGATGGGAATCGGCCTCGGGCTCGTCGCGAGCGCGTGTGACGGCGGTCGTGCTGCGCACCGTGTTGTTGGCGATTCCGGCGAGCCGGGACATCATCGAAGGGTTGACGATGCTCGTGGCGGTCGGCGTGCTCTTCTCGGTGAGCTATTGGCTCATCTCGCGCGTCGAGGCGGCGAAGTGGCAGCAGTTCATTCGCGAGAAGGTGAACAACGCGCTCGAGCACGGCGGCGGGCGGGCGCTGGCGTTCGTCGCGTTTCTCGCCGTGTATCGTGAAGGCGCCGAGACGGCGCTCTTCTACCAAGCGTTGTTCAACGAGGGCGCGCACGTCGCGCTGCCGATCGCGCTCGGCATCATCGTCGGATTCGCGGCGCTGGCCGTCATCTTCACGCTGTTCTATCGCTTCGGCGTGCGCATTCCGCTGCGGCCGTTCTTCAGCGTGACGAGCGTCCTGCTGTACTACATGGCGTTCGTGTTCATGGGGACGGGCATCCGGGAGCTGCAGGAAGGCAACGCCATCCCGATCACGCTCGATCCGCGGATTTCCGACGGTCGAGGCGATCGGGCTGTATCCGACGTGGGAGACCGTGGCCGCACAGATGCTGTTGCTCGCGCTGTTCGTGTTCGCCGTCGCCAAGACGTTCTGGCCGAAGCGGTCGGTCGCGCTGCCGACCAGTCGTGCCGTCCGCGGCCGAGTCGCAGTCGCTCGTGGCGCAGATCGAGGCGCTTCGCGGCGATAACGATGCGCTCAAGGCGAGGTCGCCAGGCGCTGGATGCGCGCGAGGTAATCGGGTAATTGGAGGTCAGACTCGAATTTCATCGTTCGGACGCGACGCAATGGAACGATGAAATTCGAGTCTGACTGAATTACTGCAACTGCCTTGGCCCGCTCTGGTCGTTAGCTTTCGACGATGAACATCGACGCGATGTTCGCCTCGCCCTGGGGCGCGTTGGCGATCTTCTGTCTGCGAATCGTCGACGTCTCGTGCGACACGATGCGTGTCATCTTCGCGATCCGCGGCAAGCGCGGCATCGCCGCGATGCTCGGGTTCATCCAGGCGCTCGTCTGGATTTTCGCGGTCGCGAACGCGGTCAAGCATCTCGACAGCATTCTGCACGTGCATCGGCTACGCCGGCGGCTACGCGACGGGCGACGTTCGTCGGCGTGTCGCTCGAGCAGATGATCGCCTACGGCGTGGCCACGGTGCGCATCGTCACGAAGAACGCCGGCGCTGAGATCGCCGACGCGCTCCGCAAAGCGCGGCTACGGCGTGACCGAGTATCCAGGACTCGGCCGCGATGGCAACGTCGAGATCGTGCACTCGGTCGTGCAGCGCAGCGACCTGCCGGACGTGCTCGAGCATCGTCAACGGTCGCGATCAGGACGCGTTCGTGACGGTCGAAGAGCCGAAGGTTCTGAGCGGCGGAATCATCGCGTCGCGCGAATGGCCCGTGGGCGGACGCATGGCGCGCTGGATGAAAGCGCGCCAGCGCGCCTGATCGTTTAGCGCGTTCTCACGCCGGCGCCGTCGCGCCGTAGATCCCGGGTCGACCGGCTCCGGTTCGACTCCGCAGCCGCCATGATCGCCACGCCGACAAGCGCGATGCCGATCGCGATGACCTGCGCCATGCTCAGGCCGAACGCCCAATCGAACCGGTCGTCCTTCGCGCGGAAGAACTCGATGATGAATCGCTCGATGCCCGCCAGCACGCGGTAGACGCCGAACAACCAGCCCTCGGCGTGCTTGTGGTCGCGCACGCGCCAGAGCACGGCGAACATCACAAAGCCCATCAACACTTCGCACGAGCTGCGTCGGATAGACCGGACAGCACGGCGCGAGGGTCGGCACCGGCGGCAGCCGGTACGTGAAAGGTGGCCGCCATTTCGCCGACAGTCGACGGAGGCGCACCGTCGGGAAAAGCCACCGCGAGGAAGCCGTTGTACGGCTTGCCGTAGTCGTCTCCCACGGCCCAGCATCCCGTGCGACCTACCGCGTAGCCCGCGGCGATCGCGATCCCGGCGACGTCGGCGATAGCGCGGAAGGAAAGTTTCTTGTATCTGATCGTCGCGGCACAGAGGATGACCGATCCTATGAAGCCACCCCAAAACACGAACCCGCCCCTGCTCCAGAGATCTCTAATGTTGTGTGTCACGACAACGACGTAATAGAGTTTGGCGCCGATCATCGTGCCGAGCAGCGCGGCGAACAACACGTCGCCGACTGCCGCCGCTTCGACGTCGTGGCCGCGCCGCGCCAGCTCGCGCTCGGACACGATCTGCGCGATGAGAAACGACATCAGCACCGCGATGCCGAAGCCCGTGAGCTCGTAGCCGGCGATGCCGAACTTGAACGGGTGGTGAACGATCGGAGAAGCGAGCGTCATGCGGCGACGAGTCCGGGAATGGGCTGACTGGAAAATGCGTTGAGATCGAGCGGCGACTGTTCGCCGCGCTCGAGATGAAACAGGCCGGCACGCGCGATCATCGCCGCGTTGTCGGTCGCGAGACGCGCCGACGGCGCGAAGACCTGGACCCCGCGAGGCTCGAATCGTTCCCGCATGGCGGCGACGAGCGTCGCATTGCACGCGACTCCGCCGCCGAGCACGACACGCGGTCGACCGAATTGCCGAGCGGCGCGCGGTGGTTTTCTCGACCAGCGTATCGATGATCGCATCCTGAAACGCGCGAGCGATCGCGTCGCGGCTGTCGTCGAGGTTCGAGGACTTCACCGCGGTGAGGACAGCTGTTTTGAGACCGCTGAATGACACATCGTAGAAATCGGCGTCGCCGGGTATTTGGTTGCGTCGCACCATCGGCCGAGCGAGAACGGAAATCTCCGCCATCGCTCGTCGGCGGCGAGTCGCTCAACGTGCGGGCCCCCAGGATACGGAAGGCCGAGAAGCTTGGCAACTTTGTCGAACGCTTCGCCCGCGGCGTCGTCGCGCGTTCGGCCGAGCAGGCGATAGCGGCCCCACGCCTCGACGTCGAGCAGCAGCGTGTGTCCGCCGGAGACGAGCAGCGCGGTGAACGGCGGCACCGCGTCCGATGCTCGAGCGCCGTCGCGAAGAGGTGTCCCTCCATGTGATGCACGCCGATCGACCGGAACGCCGCGCGCGAACGCAGAACGCTTTGGCGAAGCTCACGCCGACGAGCAGCGCGCCGACCGAGTCCCGGGCGCGTTCGTCACCGCGACCGCATCGACGTCGTCGATCCGACGCCCGCATCGGCCAACGCGCGCTCGACGACCGGCACGATCGACGTCAGGTGCGCGCGCGACGCGATCTCCGGAACCACGCCGCCGAAAATGCGATGCACGTCCTGCGACAGAATGACGAGCGATCGCAGACGCGGCGTCGTCGCCCGTTCCGTCGAGCACCGCCGCCGACGTCTCGTCGCACGACGTCTCGATCCCGAGAACTGCGCATCAGGGATGCGGCGGGCGAGGATGAACGTCAGCTGACCTTCGACCTGCGTGGGACGCACGCGCACGCCCGCGCCGAGCGCCGTCGTATCGATGTCGACGAGATGCGTCTGTGAATCCGGGTAGGCTATCGTGGTTCTCGTCGTCGCACCGACGGAATCTGAAGCACGACCTGCGCGCGGCCCGCTGATCTCGCACGATGGCGGGATCGAACTGCGGGCGCGCGGTCGCCGTTCGCGGCGTCGGAGATGATTTCGATTCGCTCGCGGCGCACCGGAACCGTTCGGTTCCACGTCGGCTCGAAGCGCAGCGTGAGGCTCGCGGCTGCACGTCGCGGACGACTGCGTCGACGCCGCTGGGCAGCACGACGTCTTCCGGGCGAAGGTCGAGCACGACGCGTGTCCGGCGAGTTGGCCGTGATCCGACGGCGAATCACCGGCGGCGTTCGAGCTCAGTTGAATCAGTTGCTGCGGCGACGCCCGCGACGATCGCCTGAACCTGCGGCAGCGGCTCGCGCAGCACGAGCGAGCTGTCGAGCAACGACGGCGTGAAGCTGCACGCTGACGAGCTCGATCTCCGGTTCTTTCGCGTTGACGACGAACCACGAGCGACGATCGCGAGAAAGATCGCCGTTGCCTTGAGCTACGAGATCGAGTCCGTGAGCGCCGCGACTACGCGACGCTGCAGCTGAGCTCTGATTCGCAGCGCGGAAGGCCGGTCACGCGCGGGCTCAGGGTCATGGGAGGCTTTGACTCGGCAGCTCGACCGCATGCCGAGCGCGTCGCCGGCGATCGTCGGCCGCGGCGTCGGCAGTCCCAAGAGTTGCGCGATGAGCGCGCGGTTGCCCTGCGAGTTCCAGTCGTCGGGGCCGATCCACTTCTTGTCGAATCGTGCCTTCGTGGACCGATGACGAATGCTCCGGGATACCCTGTCGTCTGATACACGCGTCTCGATCGCATGCGTCGGGTCGTGCAAGATCTCGAAGCTGATGCCGAAGTTGTTGGCGAACTTGCGAATCGAGTCTTCGCTCACGTAGTCGTCGATGCTCACCGCGACGAGCTTGAGACCTTGGGGTCCGTACTGCGGGTAGAGTCGCTGCAGACTTGGAAGCTCGTCCTTGCACGGGCCGCACCACGTGGCCCAGACGTTGAGCACGATGACCTGGCCTTTGTAGTCCGGCCATCGACTTGTACTGATTTCGACCCGAGCATCTTGGCGCGGAAGTCCGGCGCCTCGCGAGCCCGATCGTCACCGGGAAGAGCTCGTCCCGCATGAAATACGATCCGGCCCGAGTCCAGCGCGCCAGCACGCCGACGATCGCGGCGACCACCGTCCACTGCTGGCGCGCGGTCATATCGGTGACCCACACAGACCGCGCAACGCGCGCGATCTCGGCGCGAGGATCGGCTGCCGAGAAAATGCGCGTTGCCGGCGACGAACGTGTCCGCGCCCGCGTTCCAGACGTCGTGAATCGTGTCGCGACCGATGCCGCCGTCCACCTCGAGCGCCGCGCTCGCTGCCGCGTTCTCGTCGAGCATCAAGCCGCGCGCGACGAATCTTGTCGACGGCGTCGGTGATGAATCGCTGTCCGCCGAAGCCCGGGTTCACCGACATGATCAGCAGCAGATCGAGCTCCGGGACGACCTCGCACACCGCACTGAGCGGTGTCGCCGGGTTGAGCGCGACGCCCGCCATGCAGCCGAGCTCGCGGATCGCGATTCAGCTGCCGATGGAGATGCGGCGCCGCCTCGGCGTGAATCGTGAGTCCGTTCGCGCCCGCCGCGACGCGAAATCGTCGAAGTATTTCTCGGGCTCGACGACCATCAGGTGCACGTCGAGCGGCAGCGCGGTGAGTTTGCGCACGGTCTCGATCACCTTCGCGCCGAACGTGAGGTTCGGCACGAAGCGTCCGTCCATCACGTCGACGTGAATCCAGTCGGCGCCGCCGGCTTCGCACATCGCGATCTCGTCGCCCAGCTTCGCGAAGTCGGCGCGTCAGGATCGACGGCGCGATGCGGATACTCATGGCGAGCTGTCCGGCTTGACGTACCCAGCGCTCACGACGAGCGTCACCGCGGCGCCTTCGGCGTCGCGCGTGCCGGCGCCGCGGGATCTTGCTCGAGCACCGTTTCCTTTGGCGACGCCGCCGTGGAAGCGCGCCTCGCCGCGTTCGCGCCTTGAATCCGACTCTCGGCCAACCGCTTCGCGGCGTCGCCGTACAAGAGGCCCGTGACGTTCGGGACGCGCGCGTTGCCGGGGATCACGCCCGACGGAAAAATCGACGAACGCGACGATCAGATAGGCGACGAGGAAGCCGCCGATGATCGCGACCGCATACGGCAGCGAGCCGCGGAACTCTGGTCCGCGAGCGCTCACGCCGCGCTCCTCGGCGCAGACGCGCGCGCGAACGCGCCGTCCGTGCCGTGGCGTTGCGGCAGCACGCGGCGGCAGTCCGCGATCCAGCACGGTCGCCGGCACCGCGCCTTCGGGCGGCGGATCGAGCCTCCAGCCGGGATGCTCGTCGCAGGAAGCGCCTCGACCTGCTCGTCGTTCTCTTCGGGCTCGAGCGAACAGGTGCTGTACGACGAGCAGCCCGCCCGGGCTTGACACGACGTCGCGGCGGACCGCAGGATCGCCGCGCTGGATCGACGCCATCACCGCGAGGTCGGAGATCTTGAGACGCCAGCGCGCGTCGGGGTGGCGGCGGAACGTTCCCGTGCCGGTGCACGGCGCATCGACGCAGCACGAGGTCGACCGGCCGAATCGCCGGGAAGCGCGCGTCGGCGACGTAAGCGTGCAGCGTGTCGATCTCGAGCCGGCTGGGCGTTCTCGACGCACGCGTTGCACTCGCGCAAACGAGAGGTCGCTCGCGAACACATGCGACGCGCTCGCGCGACAGCTCGACGGACTTTCCGCCGGGCGCCGCGCAGACGTCGGCGACCGACGGCGCCGGTCGGGCACGCAGGCGTACTGCGTGACGAGCGTCGACGCCGGATCCTGCAGGTGAAACAGGCCCTGGCGGAACGGCCCGAGCTCGGTGAGCGACGACACCGGGCTCGACAAGCACGATGCTGTCGCGCACGAGCGGCGCGTCGCTCGACGTGAACGCCCGCCGATCTCGAGCATCGCCTCGAGCTGCTCGCGCACGACGTGCACACGGCCGCGCGACGAGCGGCGCTTCGCGATTGTTGGCCTCGAGCAGCTGTCGCGTTTCGTCGATGCCCCAGCGCGCGACCCAGCGCGCGACGATCCAGCGCGGATGCGACCCGTCCGAGCGCGAGCGCGTCGATCGGATCGGCCGATGCGTCGGCAGCGCCGAGCGCTCTCGCGCTCGCGATCGAGCCGGCGCAGCACGGCGTTCGCGAGCTTGCTCGCGCCCATGCCGTGGCGGCGCTTCGCCAGCTCGACGGTCTGCGCGATGGCCGCGTACGCCGGCACGCTCTCCATGTACAGCAGCTGCGCCGCGCCGAGCCGGAGGAGGTCGAGCAGGTCGGCGTCGAGGCGAACCGATGCCGCCGCGAACGCGCGCGTCGAGGTACGCGTCGAGTCGCGCGCGCCGGCGCAGCATGCCGTACACCAGCTCGCGCACCCAGCGACGATCGCGCGCGTCGAGGCGCGCCGTCCGGCGATCGAACGCCGGATCGAGCAGCTCGCCGGCCCGGAGATCGGCGCAGATCTCGGCCGCCGCGACGCGCGCGTCGGTCACCGCGCCGCCGTGGTGTACGGCGACGCGCACCGCGACTCCTCCCCACCGGGCGAACGATGATCCTGATCAGCCCTGGCATACCAGCTAAGATAGTCGCTCTCCCACGCTGATGCCGCGGCCGCGCGCCCATTCCTGCGGTGGCGATCGGCGCTTCCCGGCGGGATGCAACGCTGGATGACGCTGCACGGCGCCGCTGCGCCGCAGGCGACCGTCATGCCCTGTCGTCGTCGATCGCCAGCACCTCGCCTGGCGCGTCGGTCGGCCGTGCGCGACGCATGCGCGCGCCGAACAGCTTGACCTCGCCGCTCGACGACGCGTGAACGCGCCCGGCGCGGGTCGTACGCGCGAATGATGCGCGCGACGATCGCCGCGTCCGGCGGTCCAATCGACGCGCGTCTGTCGCGCGGTCGATCTTCGGCGCGTAGCGTCGCGACGCGCGTCGTCCTGCGGCGTCTCGCGTCGCCTCGCCCGAACTCGATGAGCGCCAGCGCTTCGATCAGCGCCGATCGCGCCCGATCTCGGCGAGGCGCAGTCTGCAGCTCGCCGTAGGTCTCGTCGTCGGGGATCGGCGTGCGCGCCTGCAGGATGGATCGGACCGGCGTCGAGCGCCTTCACCATGCGCATGATCGTGACGCCGGTCTCGGTGTCGCCGTCGCGAATCGCGGCCTGAATCGGCGCCGCGCCGCGCAGCGCGGGCAGCAGCGACGCATGGATGTTGATCGTGCCGAGCGCGCGGCAGGTCGATCACGTCGCGTGCGGCAGGATGTGGCCGTACGCGACGACGACGGAGATGTCGGGCGTCGAGCGTCGCGCAGCTGCGCGACGAACTCGTCGCCGCGCGGTCGCTCCGGCTGCGAGCACCGGAATCGCCTTCCTCGAGCGCGATCTGCTTGATCGGCGGCGGCTCGAGCTCGAGCGCGACCGTCCGACCGGCTTGTCAGGCTGCGTGACGACGCCGACGACGTCGAACCCCTCGCCGATCAGCGCCCGCAGCGGCGGCGCGGCAAACTCGGGCGTGCCCCAGAAGAGCACGCGCACTCACAGCTCCTCGTCGGGGTGCTCGTGGCGTTCCGCGACGGGTCGGTCTCGAGGCGCCGGATGAACGCCGGATACTTGTCCTTTCCTTCGCCCACTTCGCGAGCGCCGATCGCCGCTTCAGCACGCTCAGGTAGTCGATGAACAGCTTGCCGTGCAGGTGATCGATCTCGTGCTGCAGGCAGCGCGCGAGCAGGTCCGTCGCCTCGATCTCGAACGGCTTGCCGTCGAGGTCCGATGCGCGCGCACGCGCACGACCGCCGGCCGCTCGACGTCGCCGTAGACGTCCGGGATCGAGAGACAGCCTTCTTCGGCCTTCGCCTTGCCCTCGGCGAGCGACGATCTCCGGATTGATGATGACGAGCGGGTTGTCCTCGACGTCGACGACGGCGATGCGCTCGAGCGTCCGACCTGCGGCGCGGCGAGGCCGATGCCCTTGCGAGCGTACATCGTCTCGAACATGTTGCGTCGCGAGCGTCCGCAGCTCGTCCGTGATCGCGGTCGACGGGCTTCGTGTCCTCGCGCAGGATCGGATCGCCGAGGACGCGAATGTCGAGAACGCTCACTCGGCGAGCGGCTGCCGATTGGCTGCGATGCGGCGACGTGCCGATTGATGCGCGATCCGCCCGCGCTCGACGACGAGCCGCGATTCGCCGGACTTGATCGTGACGCGGTCGTCGAGCGCGCGTGGATCCGCCCTCGCTTCGCGTCATCTCGCTTGATGTGGATCGACCTCGCCGACGATGCCGCCGGCGGTGCACGACCTCGTCGCCGCGCTTGAGGCGCCTCAGCAGCCCGTGCTTCTGTCGCTGCTTCTGCTGCGGGCGGATCATGATGAAGTAGATGATGCCGATGATGAGGACGAACTGACGACGATAGCGGCGTGAGCGACGCCGCCGCCGGCGGCGCTGCGGCTTGAGCGCAGCGAGAAGGCATCGGCGAACCGATGGCGTGGTCATTCGGTGGTGGTCGGTCGAGAGTGGTAGCGCGTCGAGCCACTCGCGGCTCCACGCGCCGAATGCGTCCCGGCGCGGATCGCGGCGCGCGCGTCGCGCATCAGGCGAACGAGGAAATGTACATTGTGCAGCGAGAGCAGGCGCAAGGCCGAGCATCTCGTCGGACACGTAAGAGGTGCCGGAGGTATGGCCGCGCGAGAATCGGCGGCACGCGGAGCAGTCGCAGTCCTCGTCGAGCGGCCGCGGATCGGTGCGGAACTCGGCGCGCTTGATGTTGAGCCGGCCGTCGCGCGTGAACGCGGCGCCGTTGCGGCCCATGCGCGTCGGGCGCGACGCAGTCGAACAGGTCGACGCCGCGGCGCACGCCTTCGACGAGATCCTCGGAAAGCCGACGCCCATGAGGTAGCGCGGGCGGTCTCGCGGCAGCTCGCCGTCGACGACCTCGAGGATGCGGTACATGTCGGGCTTCGCTTCGCCCACGGACAGGCCGCCGATGCCGTAGCCCGACCCAGTCGCCGAGGTCGCGGATGGCGCGGGCGGCTTCGCGCGGAGGGCGGTCGTGGATGCCGCCCTGGACGATCGGAAAGAGCGCCTGGGGATGGTGTTGGTGCGGGAGCGGGAAAGTGGTGCCAGGGGAGGGGAGGCGCGAAGTGGTATCTGTTGTTGTTGGGGACCCCCGGCGCGCAACCGCTTCGAGCCCGCGACGCATCGCGCCAGCCAGCGAACGCTTCGCTCGCTCGCGTCGCGCGCCGTCGCCTGTCGCTCTGTGCCGGGAATCACGTGGATCGAACTGCATGATCACGTCGGCGCCCAGGTTGCGCTCGATCTGCATCACGCTCCGGGCGTGAACGCGCGCGCGGATCCGTCGATGTGGCTCACGAAACTCGACGCCGTCCTCGCTCGACGGTGCGCAGCGCTGCCGAGCGAGAACACCTGGAAGCCGCCGGAGTCGGTGAGAATCGGACCGTCCCAGCGCCATGAAACGGTGCAGGCCGCCACAAGTCGCGCACGAGCTCGTCGCCCGGTCGCAGGTGCAGGTGGTACGCGTTGGCGAGGATCATCTGCGCGCCCGATCTGCGCGCAGGTCGTCGGGGTCGAGCGACTTCACCGTCGCCAGCGTGCCGACCGGCCATGAACGCCGGCGTGTCGCACGTCGCCCGTGGCGCGTGGCGTGACGAACGTGCCCGGCGCGCGCAGCGCCGCGCCGAGCTCGCTGATCGATAGAGGAGTCCGAATGCCGGCACAAGCGTGCCCTCGGCAGCGGGAGGATGCGACGATGCAGACGATCGCCATCGCGTCGCCGTAGGAATAGAACCGGTACCGCGCGTCGATCATCGCGGTGCGCGTAGGCGCGCATCGTGTCAGCTCGTACCTCGGCGAACGCCGCGGACCAGCATGATCAGCGTCGACCGCGGCAGGCGAAAGCTCGTCACCATCGCGGTCCACCGCGCGATCGCGCGCCGGCCGGGCGAATGAAGATGCCGCGCCCGCCTTCGCCGGATCTGGCGCGAACTCGGCCAGCGTCACCCGCCGCGCTCCTCGAGCTTTTCGTCCGCACGGTCGTCGTCCCGATCGGCCCAGCGACATAACACGCGCCCGCCGCCGCGCGCGCCGGTCGTTGATCGTCCGTGCGCGCTCTCGGCCGACACTGCGATACCACCCTCGAGCAGCATGACGTGCGCTGCCGGGTCGGATCCACCTCGACGGGCTTTGAACGTTCCCGCGCCGACGTGCAGCAACGACTTCAGCGTCGGGCGACACCGCGCCGAGCGCGTCGAGAAGCTGGACGAAGTGGAGGCCAGCGGTTGGCGCGGCGACGGACCTGCGCTCCCGCGCGCGAACACGGCTCTGATACCGCCTGTGCATCGCTTGGCGCGTCGGGGCGCTTCGATGTATGGCGGAAGCGGGCGATACGCCCGAACCGCCTCGATCAGCGTCGTCGAGCGGAATGTCGGCCGTCCAAGCTGTAACGATTCATACGAGTCCGTCGGCCAGTCACCGCGAGAATCCCCGACGGAAAACCGGCGCCAGCGTATGTCCACGCGCTGACGCGGGGCTCTCTAAATCTTGCCAGGCCCGGCGACACCACGCGCCTCCAGATACCTCGCCGCCGCCGATCGACTTGAGCAGCAAGATCTCCTGCGGGCGCCCGACGCCGCCGTGTGCCGAGCAGACGAGCGCGGAGCACTACGCGTCCGGTTGACCACGAGCACGTCGCGCGGCTCGACGGAGCTCGACGATGTCCCTGAACGCTCGGTGCCTCAGATCGTCCCCGCCGCTCTGGCATTGATCTACTCATCAGGCGACCCGCGTCGCGCTGCTCGAGCTGTTGCCGCTGGGCGACTTGATCCCCGGGGAGATAAAAGTCGTAGTCGGACGTGCGCGCTGCCGGTCATGCGGACCACAACCTACTGCGAGCCTGGCGCGCCGGCGCTCACCCATCAGTGTTCAAAGGACGAAAATCGAGTTCGACCCTTAATCGACGCCTCAATTTCACGCTGCGACGGTATCGGCCTGAATCAATCGTCGCCGCCGGTCTGTTGGCGAGCGCGACGAGTCCGCCGGGCCGATCGCCACGATGTACACAAGGACCCCGAGGAACCACGCATCGCGCGCGATCACGTGGTCGAACTTCAGCCAGCCGAGTCGCGTGAGCAGGAACGCCCAGTCGTGCTCGCCTCCGCCGACAAGGAAGTTTTCGGAGCAGGCGTCCGCGATGTAGACCGAGATGTTCCAGAAGTTCTGCGGCAACCCACCACAGGGCGACCGACGCCGCGTGCACATCGCGGCGGCGCGCGAAATACACGACGAACGCCGTCGGCATGATCAGCTGAAACAACGTCCCGCCGAGGAACTGCAAGAACTCGCCGAACGGGCGCAAAGACGAGAGTGTCCGGTCTCGTGGATCGGCAGATCGACGCTGTCCATCAGCGATCCGGTTTCCGGATGTACCAGGAGCCGCAACCCATAAAGGGCAAGAACCGCGGTGAGGGCGAATCGACCGGCGCGAGAGGCGTCGCATGGTCTAGTTCGACGGTCCAGCCGGGCTCAGCGCAACCGCCCGTCCACGCGTAGCGTTGGTAGTTCCGCGAGCCGCCGGACGCAGTAACGTTCCTCCCATACCCCGGCCGCTTCGCGACGCCACGCACACCCCGAGGAGATTGCAATGCATCGCTCGCTGCCGACGGTTTCCGCACTCGCACTGATACGTTCCCGACTTCGCCTGCGCAGGATCGTCGGCAGCATCCTGCGTCCGGATCATCCTCCCCCGCCCGCCGTGGCTGAACAGCAATCGTCCGGGTCAGCCGCTCGTCGAGTTCGAGATGATGACGTGGCCCGAGGTGAAGGCCGGCGATGGCCGCCGGCAAGACGACCGCGCTGTTCTACACCGGCGGCACCGAGCAGCGCGGACCGCAGAACGTGAACGGCGGCCACACGCTCATGGCCGAGAGCCACGGTCAGAGCGATCGCCCTGCGACTCGGGCAACGCCATCGCCATGCCGGTGCTCGCCGTACACGCCGAACAACGCGAGCGCTGACGCTGCCCGGAACGATCGGGCTTACGCCCGAGATTCTCGCCGTGGTCCTCGAGCGGTTGGCGGAAGCAGGCCGATCAACACCGGCTTCAAGAACGTCATCCTCATGCGGCGATCACGGCGGCGGCAACGAACGTCTACGGCGAAGTCGCGCAAGAAGCTCGACGCCAAGTACGCGCCGCAGGGAATCCACGTCTACTTCTGCGACGAGGTCTACGCGAAAGCGCAGGGCGACTTCGACAAGTGGCTCGCGGCGAACGGCTATCCCGGTCAGCTCGCACGCCGGCATTCCCGACACGTCGGAGATGCTCTACCTCGGCGGCGATCCTGGTGGACGCGCACCGCGCTCATTCCAACGGCCGTTGGCGATACGACGCCGCGCGGCGCGACGCGCGATCCAAACGCGCCGCGCGTGAACAACGGCATCATCCGGCGACGCGCGGCGTTCGTCGCCGGAGCTCGGCAAAGGCGCGTTCGACCAGAAGGTCGACTACGCGGTGAGTACAGATCCGCGGATTCCTCGGGATGAAGTGATCGATGTCGCGATTCTGCGCGCGCATCACGCGGACGGCAGTTCGTGCTCACTGCCGCCGCGGCGGTGGTGATCCGACCTCGCCCACTCGGTTCTGCCGAGCGACGTCGAGATCGTCGAGTTCTCGGCGAGCGGGCCAAAAGCACCTGCGCACCGTGCGCGTCGCGAAGATCGTCAAATCGGACGCCGAGTGGCGGAAGCAGCTCACCGCCTTGCCAGTTCGAGATTACGCGGCAGAAAGGAACCGAGCGTTCCCGTTACTCGGAGCGCGTACTGGGACCTCCACGACAAGCGGATCTGTTCCGCTGCACTCTGCTGCGACACACGGCGCTGTTTCAGCTCGGCCGTCAAGTTCGACTCTCGCTACCGGCTGGCCGAGCTTCTGGCGAGCCGATCGCCGAGAGAGAACGTTCAGCACGGAAAGCCGAGCGGGCGGCTACGTCGACAGCGAAGTCACGTGCCGCCGCTGCGACGCACACCTTGGCGATCTGTTCGACGACGGACCAAAGCCGACAGGGTTTGCGGTACCGCATCGATCTCCGCGTCGCTCCGCTTTATCAAGCTGAGCGCGACCGAGAAATGAGCTGATTCGGAGCGATTTCTGCGCCACCGAGAGTGACAGTCATTACGCTCCCGCGGAGATCGCTCCATGTACCAGTCATCCACGCACCTCGACTCGGCACCCAGTCGCGTGGCGCCAGCAGCGCTACCGGCGCCGCCGGGTGCGGGATCGCGGGCTAGCCGTCGTCGCCGCGCTGGTCAGTCGGCCTGGCGCGGCGTGCGCAGAGCTTAGCCGGCGAGAAGATCACGCGGGTGCTCCGTCGCGCGACTGCGTTCGCCGCGATCTTGCGCGTGCCGGTCGGTGAAGCCGATCGACCTCGAGGCGCGTGGGCTGACGAGCGATCGCGTTTCGGCGTGGACCACAGTCGGCGTCTCCGCCAGGCTCAGGTGCTCGACACTTCGGCCCTGCGACGTGCCTATTCGATACAGTTCCGATGCGCTGATGCGCATCGGTTCCACCTGAAGATTCGTTCGTCGCCGTCGACGCGCGCGGCCCGTCGACTGACCACGCCCGCCGCTCCCGCGTTTGCGCGATTCCAACGGGCGACGTTCGACGCTCACTCGCTGCCACCGCTCGGAGCCGTCGAATGTTGCTGTTCACGCAGATATCCTTGTGACGCGACTGAGGTCACGCCTCAAGGTCGGCGCCTTCTGGTTTCATTCGCGCATTCCGCTGCGCGTCGCGATGCGATCGCCCTTTCGCCGCGGTCCCGTTCTCCCGCGACGCCTGCGACGCAGGCGGCCCGCCGCCATGGCGTCGCGCCCGGCAGCGGTGTCTCCGGCGGACTTCGCCAGCTTCGCCGATCCCGCCCAGCCACGTCGAAGGGTATTAACGATGTCGACGTCGGCCGCATGCTCGCGAGATTGGCACGAGCGACGACCTCGCCGCGATCCATCAACGCGACGGCACTTACAGCACGCCGCCGGCGGCGCCTTCAGATGCAAGGCGTGGGGTCGTTCACCGGAACGTCGCCGCATGGAACGCGGCGCGCCGTGTTCAGCAATGGCTCAATCGATTCGCTGGACGGACCCGCGGACGAGAGACACTCGTTTGTCCGCCGGTGACGGCGCGCTGCGCCGCATCCGCGCAGCGGCTTCAAACGACGCCCGCGGCAGCATCATCGCCGCATCGGCATGGCAGGGCGCCCTGATCGCCAGCGCTCGAGGATCCTAACTACCGCCTGGCGAATCGCTCCCTCGCCAGGCGGTAGTCTCATCTGGATCCAGGAGAGCTCGCCTATTTGTTATCCCCGACCCGTCCGCCTACGCTTGACCCCGATGTCGACGGCTTTGAACCCCGCGTCTCCCCAGTTGATTACGAAAACGCTAAAGCCCTGCTTCATCCGCATCTCGATGTCGGTCGCCGTCGCCGGGTACCCGCACGGCACCTTGAACTCCTTGCACGCCGCGAGCACCTGCTGGATTGCTGCCTCCCAGGCGTCGGTGTCGAGCTTGCGCTGACCGCCGGTGGTGTCGGTGAACACGCCGCGCAGCGTGCCGGCGCCGGGGAACAACACGCCGATGCCTTTCACCGCGGCGATCTCGCGGACGTGCTTCAGGCCTTCCTTGCTCTCGACGATCGTGAAGTTGACGAGCTCTCCGTTCGGGTTGAGCGGCCAGACGTCGGCCTTGTCCTTCGTATTCGCTTCTCGCTCATTCCCCAGTACGCCGGCGCGCCGCCGACGTCGTCCGATCGACGTTCCGCCCTTGGACTTGAATCGCATCGCCGCGAGGCCGGTTCTGACCTCCTCGGCGCTCTCGACGCCGACGAAGACGATGCCGCTGACGCCGAGGTTGAGCTGCTTGCCGATGCGTTCGCGCGCGAGCGCGGGATCAGGCGCGATCTCATGCGTCTTCACGAACAGCGGGATGGTGCAGCCGCGGCGTCGGCTGATTTGTCCAGCGGACCGGCTTCCGCCATGCCTCTTCATGAACTCGGTGAACGGCGCGTAACCGCGGTCGAAGTCGCCTTCCATCGAGCCTGTCGAACAGGTAGGTCGGCCGTTGTGTTCCTGATCGCTTCTTGCGCCAGCTGCGCAGGGGTCTTCGGCGGCGGAGCGCATCGGCCGGCGGGGAGCGCCCTCGGCCGCCGCGACGGTTGGCCGGCGCGTACAGGCCGAATACATCGGCTTTTCTGCGGCGAGGACCTTGATCGACCGGGTTGAACCGGCGCTGGCTTTCTGCAATCCTGACGCCGCCGAGCACGGACACGGCCGCGACCGTCAGCATCAGTGGTGAACGCACGCGCGAATCCTCCAGAGAGCCGGGACAGGCAGTTGTTGAACAACGCGGCGATTATGCATGCCGAGCGGCACTAAACGCGAGGTGTCAGCGCGTTTAACTTGCTCGGATGCGTGACCGACGCCACTATAGAGGCGGCGACGAGTTGCGCGCGTGGCTTGGGGGCATCCAGCCCAGCTACGGCAATCGAGCTGGAGGATGTTGATGAGGCCTATCGCTGCCGCGGCAGCAACGGTGGTCGCTGCGGCGCTCGCGGGTCTGGCTGCGTACGCCGGCCCGCTACAACTCGACGCCGCCCGCGCGCAGAGCTCGACGCCTCGCCGAGTGTCGCTCGAGCTGTTCGGATCCCGAGTCGCTCGACCGACGATTCCTGCTGATTCGCTGACCGCCATGGTGCGGCGCGTCTGCACTGACTGTCACAGCGAAGGCGTTCTCGCCGGCGAGCTGTCGTTGGAGAAGTTCGACGTCGCCAAAGCGGCGGAGACGCCGGCGATCGCCGAGAAGATGATCGCTAAGCCGCAGGCGGGGATGATGCCGCAGCCTGGCGCGCCGCGTCCGGGCGGCGACACGCTGATTCAGCTGGCGACCACACTCGAGCAGGTGCTTGACAAGGCGCGAGCTCGAGACCCAATCCTGGCGGACGAACCTTCCAGCGACTGAACCGCGCTGAATACGAGCGGTCGATCAAGGATCTGCTCGGACTCGACGTCAACGCGGGCGATTGGCTGCCGCTCGATACGAAGAGCGCCAACTTCGACAACATCGCCGACGTGCAGACGCCGTCGGCCACGTTGCTCGATTCGTATCTCGACGCGGCGAGTGAGATCAGCCGTCTGGCCGTCGGCGATCCGCGCTCCAAGCCCAAGTCCGTCACGTACAAGCTGCCGCGCGCTGGCCGTCGCAGACGGAGCGAGTGGAAGGCGCGCCGATGGGAACGCGAGGCGGCGTCTCGGTCATGCACACCTTCCCGGCGGATGGCGAGTACGTCTTCGCGGTGTCGACTGCACGCGATTCCGACGGGCAGCTGTACGGATCGAGCGCGCCGTTTGATGAAAAGGTCGAGATCTCGGTCAACGGCGCGCGCGTCGCGCTGCTCGACATCGATCGCGGCATGTCGCAGGCCGATCCGACGGGGATGGAGCTCAAGTCGAATCCAGTTCCGGTGCGCGCCGGGCCGCAGCGCATCACGGCGGCGTTCGTGCCGCACGTTCGACGGTCCGGTGAACGACATCATCGCTCCGGTCGGCCACAGCATCGCCGGATACGCAAATCGGATCGCAGGGCGGAATCACGATCATCCCGCACCTTCAGGATTTCGTCGTCCGCGGTCCGTTCAACCCGACCGGGCGTATCCGAGACGTCGAGCCGCCGTCGGATCTTCACCTGCCGCCCGACGTCGCCCGACGAAGCCAGACCGTGCGCAGCGAAGATCGTCGGAGACCTCGGCGCGGTGGCCTACTCGTCGCCCGCTGTCGTCGAACGATATGAAATCTCTCATGGCGTTCTACGATCAGGGCGCCACGAGGTGGATTCGAGTTTGGAATTCGGTCGGCGCTCGAGGCGATTCTGGCGAGCCCGCACTTCGTGTTTCGCGTCGAGGAAACGCCGTCGCGTGCCAAGGCGGGCGAGAGCTATCCGATCGCCGACCTCGACCTCGCGTCGCGGTTGTCGTTCTTCCTCTGGGCGCAGCCGCCCGATTCGACGCTGATCAACTCTCGCGAAGCGCGGCGCGCTGTCGAACCCCGGCGACGTTGCAGGCGCAGGCCGCAGCGCATGCATCGCCGACCCGCGCTCGGAAGCGCTGGCGACGCGCTTCGCCGCACAGTGGCTTCGACTGCAGGACGTCGAGAAGGTCCACCCCGACGCGCTGCAGTATCCGGATTTCCGCCAGCAGCTCGCGGACGACATGCGGCGCGAAACCGGAGTTGTTCTTCTATCAGCTCGTGCGCGAAAACCGCAGCTCTGCTCGATCTGTTCAGCGCCGACTACACGTACGTCAACGAATCGCTTGCGAGACACTACGGCATCTCAGGCGTGAACGGTCCCGAGTTCCGCCGCGTGAGCTATCCCGACGGCCGCCGTCGCGGGCTGCTCGGGCAGGCGGAGCGTTCTCACGTTGACGTCGCACGCCAACCGCACGTCGCCGGTGTTGCGCGGCAAATGGGTGATGGAGGTCTTGCTCGGATCACCGCCGCCACCGCCGCCGCCCAACGTGCCCGATCTCGAGAAGACCGGCGAGTCGAAGGACGGACGCATGCTCTCGACGCGCGAGCGCATGGAGCAGCATCGATCGAATCCGGCGTGCCGCTCGTGTCACCAGTACATGGATCCGATCGGACTCGCGCTCGACAACTTTGATGTGATTGGTCAATGGCGAGTTCGAGAGAACGGCGCCGCGCTCGACACGCGCGGGCAGCTCTACGACGGAACGCCGGTGTCGAGCAATACGTAACTGAACGAAGTACAAT
>ERZ1370068.5549-contig-4571_pt1 | contig 39832 bp, 34 predicted proteins | sample MGYA00561227_ERZ1370068 | MGnify/ENA primary metagenome ERZ1370068 (study PRJEB38410, sample SAMEA6850437) | metagenome | study: Metagenomic assessment of the ecological functions of the soil: analysis of the soil microbiota associated with the... | reverse complement strand
ATATGCCCCCGTTCAATTACGTATTGCTCGAGCAGCAGGTGGATCGAGACCGGCATGTCGAGGTCGGCGCGCCGTCTCCCAGAAGCGGATCGTCCTCGGCGCGCAGGTTGTCGCCGCCCGACGGCCACGCCGAGAGCGCGACGCCCGTGTAGCCTTCCTTCTTCGCGCGCTTGAGCTCCGAGACCGCACGTCTCGATGCCGACGTTCGGCGTCTGGAAGATGCCGATCAGGCGGTCGGGATCGGGCGCGCAGAAGCCGTCCTTGAGCCAGCGGTTGTACGCGCTGGATGCCGGCGCAGGTGCGCGTCCTCGTCCTGGTTCTTCATGAACGTGAGCATCGCGCGCTGCGGCGGGTAGAGGATCTCGGCGTCGACGCCGTCCTGGTCCATGATCTCGAGCCGGCCCGTCGCCGCGGTAGCAGCCGGGATGGATCTCGCGCGCGGCGGGGTTCGTCGGCTTGCCGTAGCGCGCGCCCGTCCACTTGAGATCCTCGGGGCGCGTGCCGACGCAGGTCACCGAGGCCGAGCGGCTCGGGCGTCGCTGGCGCCCATGTAGATCCAGCGCGTGCCCGCCGTCCTTGTCCTCGACCAGCTTCGGCGCGGTGTCCAGGTACTTCTTCTCGAGCCACTTCTCCCAGAGGTCGGGCGGCTCGAGCGGTGTGCGAGTCGGCCGAGACGATGCGGTATGCGCGTGCCATCCGAGATGTCCTCCCCTGGGCGTACGCTGGCAGACGAACGATCGTTCGCTTGATATAGCCCGATCGCGCCCCGTCGAGCTAAGCCCCGGTTGACGGCCCGGGCCGGCGGGCCGGGTGCCGACGGATGGTGGCGCGATCCCGAGCCTCGGTCGAACGACCTCGTGCCGCGCGCGAAGCCTCCCCCGGGTCCGCGGCCGCGTCGCGGCCGCGCTGGCCGGGCGGATTCCGCGGCATCGTCGCTCTGGGCTCGTCACTACGAGCGCGACGCGCGCGGGCGGCCTCGGACGACGCGAGATGCAGCACGATCCTCGCCGACAACGGGCTCGCGGTAGCCGAGATCGAGGCGCTGTCCGACGCCTGCTCCGCACGCCCGACGACCGGCACGCGCCGGCCGGGGCCGCGCGAGGCGACTGCCACCGCATCGCCGATGCGTTCGGCGCGCGCTCATTGACGCTCGTCGAAGAGCGCCGGCCCGCGCGCTCCGACGTCGCGGCCGCGGCGCGCGCGTTCGCGCGCCAGTCTGCGATCGCGCCGTCCGTCGGCACTGCCTCGTCACCTCGAGTCGCTGGCCAGGCTCGCGCGTCGACCTCGGATCGGCGATCGCGATCGTGCCGGGCCGCGGCACGGCGAGGCGGCGAGCTCCTCGTCGACAGCTGGCACCTGACCCGTGGCGGGATCGGCTCGCGCGTGCTCGCCGCCGCGACCCGACGTCCCGATCATCGCGGTGCAGCTGAACGACAGTCCGCTCGTGCCGGACGGCGAGTACCTCGACGAGACGATGCACCGGCGCCGTCCCGGGCGAGGGCAGATTCGATCTCGCCGGCATCGTCCGGGTGCTCGACGCGCGCGGGTCGACGGCGCCGCTCGGCGTCCAGGTGCTGTCGGACGCGCTCGCGCGCCACTGCCGCTCGGTCGAGATCGGCCGTCGTCTCGGCTGAGGCGACGCGGGCGTCGTCGACTGCGCCGGGCGCGCAGGAGATGAGACGATGACCATCCCCGACGACGTCGCCGCGTTCCTCGGCCGCCACACCCGCAGGTCTTCCTCGCTGACCCGCCGGCGGGACGGCTCGCCGACGATCCACCCGATGACGGCCTTCTTCGCGGACGGACGCGATCACGATGACGACGTACCGGAAGAGCGCGAAGGCGCGGAACGTCGAGCGCGATCCGCGCGCGCGGCCTGTCTCAGTCGTGAACGGCTACAGCGGAGACGACGTCCGCGGCGGTCCTCGTCCGCGGGCGCAGCCGGCTTCGCCGCGGCAGCGTTCGCCGATGGCGCCGCCGCTGCAGCCGACGGGCGCGGCGCCGACAGGTGTCGGGCGAGCGTCGCCAGCCGCGGTCGCGCCGAGCCGGATGGCGTCGGGCAAGCGGATCTTCCTCGACGTCGAGCCCGATCGAGGTGCGACGTTCGTGCAGCGGCTGCTGGACGCGACGTGAGCCGTGCCGCGCGAGCAGATCCGCGCTGTCACGCCGCGGCGAGCTGCATCGCCTTCCTCGGCGCGCAGCGCTGGATGGCGCTCGCGACGCTCGATCCCGACGGCACGCCGGCCGGCGGACGTCGTGCCCGGCGCGGCTCGTCGACGAGCGCAGCTCTGCTTCGCGGTGCCGCGCGCGGCTCGCGCGCGCCGACGACAACATCCATGCGCGACCCGCGCGTCTGCCTGCGCCGCCGACGAGTTCCCGTCGCTACTACGAGATCCGCGGCGTCGACCGTGCACGGCCGCGCCGAGCCGTCGACGTCGGCGAGCGCCTGGGCGACGACTGGATCGAGTACACGCTCCCGCTCGACGACGTCGTTCGAGCTTCGATTTCGGAAGATCCACCAGCACTGGCAGGAGAAGACAGCTGCGGCTACGGACGGCTCGTCGCAGGCGTGCTCGTGCTCGCGCGCGACGGGGGCGCGCACGCCGACGTCATCTGCCAGACGCGCTCGGGCGTGCTGCGCATGCGGCCCGACACCTGCAGAAGCGCGCGAGCAGGCGCTGCCCATCTCGATCGAGGACGGCGGCGGGCACCGTCGCGCTTCACCGGCGCGAACGTGCAGATCGTCTCCGGCGGCGGGCGCGACCGACGGCGCCGAGAACGGCGCGGCAACCTCGTCATCAGCTACGACGCGGCGTCGACCAGGTCAGCCGCACCGGGCTCGCACAACCTCGTCGATCGGCGACGAGCACGAGTACACGAGCCACGGCGGCGATCGTCGCCGGCATCGGCAACACGATCAGCCGGAGCCGAGGCGCGTCGGTGCTGGGCGGCCGCGCGAGCTTCGCGTCGGGCGAGGCCGCGACTGTGACCGGCGGATTCGACAACGAGGCAGGCGGGCCGCGCTCGGCGGTTCTGGCGGCGTCCACAACACGGCGACGCAGCGACGGTGCGACCGTCGAGCGGCGGCGGCGCGAACGTCGCGAGCGGCGGCTCGGCCTGACCGTCGCCGGCGGCGAGCGACCGGCGCAGGCCAGGCGGAACGTCCGCGACCGTCGCGGGCGGCAGCCTCGGCACGGCCACGCGACGGCGAAGCCTCGACGGTCGCCGGCGGCGAAGCTCAACGTCAGGCGTACGGGCATCGCCGCATCGGTCGGCGGCGGCACGAGCAACCAGGCGACGGGGCACGGGAGCGATCGGTCGCGGGCGGCGTCGGCAACGCGGCCGGCGGCTTCTACACGGCGATCCTCGGCGGCCTCCAGCACGACCAGCCGGCGGCAGCATCTCTCGGATGCCGGGCGGCGACGTCGCGATCCCGGGCGGCGCCGTGTGCGGCGGGCGCATCGAACGTCGCGAGCGGCGCGTACTCGGCCGTCAGCGGCGGCAACGGCCACACGGCCCCGGGCGACGACGAGCTGGCGCGGCGGGCACTGCTCTTCGAGGACCAGTGAGGGCGTCAGCCCTCGCCAGGGAATCGAGACCGTCGCGTGGAAGGGCGCGAACGGCGGCGCCGGCGCGTGCGCGGTCCGCAGCTCGTCGCGCACGCAGCGCGCCGGTCGGCGTCGGAGGCATCGCGCGTCACCGCGGTGCAAGCGTGCCCGTCGCGTCGACCTGCGACGTAGAGGCTGAACGGTGCGTGATGGCCCGTCGAAATCGCTGCGCGAGCGCACTCCTGCACGGCGTCGCTCCGCGCGGCCGAGGAGCTGGCGCTAGCGAGCTGCGCGCCGTAGGCGGCACCGCCCAGGCGCGTCGCGATCGTTCGCGATCGCGTGCGACCACGTGACGAGCCCTGCGAGGTATCCGTCGCTGTGCTCCTCGCCGGAAGCCGGCATGTGCGCGAGCGCGGTCCGCAGATTGCTCGGTGGCATCCTCCGCGTTCGGGTTGGAGCCGCACGCGCCTCGCTGAAGTGATAGCAGCGCGGCGTCGACGGCGCCGTGACCGATCAGATAGCTGCCGAGGTTGTTGTGCGCGCGCCAGAACGTCGGGTCGAGCCAGACGGCGTCTCGTGGTAGTGCGGCGACCGCGTCCTCCGGGCGACCGAGCGCCGTGGAGCGCGGCGCCGAGGCCGTAGTCGCCGTCGGCGGTCGTCGGGCGGAGCGGCAGCGACGTCGCGAAGTGCGGCGGCGCCTCATCGTATCGCCCGGCGTTCGCGAGCAGACGTGTCGCCGGGTCGCCGACTCGAACCAGTTGTCGCATCGTGACGGCGAGCGTGCGCGCGAAGCAGCGCTTCGTTCGTCGTGCCAGTACGCGGCCTGCCGATGTGCGACGCACCGTGAGTGTCGCGAGAATACCGATCGTCGCGCCGAGCGAGCGGCGCGCGCCGCGCGCGTGCGCACGGTGGCGTCGAGCGACCACACGATCGCGACGACGAGGCCGATCCCGGGATGTACGTGAAACGATCAGCCATGCCTTGTTGCGCCGGCCTGGAAGAGCCCGATCACGGGCGCGAGGCCGAGCGACGAACCAGCGAGCCCGAGCGCGATCCACGGCGCACGCCGTCGCGTTGACGACGCCGACCGCGCCGCGCCGATCACCGAGCACCGCGCCGCGCGGATCTGCCACGTCGACCAGGTCGGGTATCGGATAGAAGATCGACGAGCCGCGTCGGCCACGACCGTCTTCCAGACGTACCAGACGTACGACACGATCGCGTGCGCGATGCGCGCGGACAGCGGGTGGCCGTCGAGCGCGCACGAGCGCGCCCGTCGAGCCCGCAGCGACGAAGGCGTGATCGCCGCGCGCCGCGACGCGCGAGCGCGAAGAGCGGGAGCTTCTCGACGACGAGGTCGCTGCGTCGTCAGCCGACTGCCGTCGGCGCGGACGTCTCGAGCCGGCGAAGCGGCCACGTCGAAGCAGACGAGCAGCAGCGGCAGCGTCACCAGCATCGGCTTCGACAGCAGCGCCAGGATCGTCGCGCCGACGACGCGGCGCGTACGTGCCGTCGCTCGGCGCCGCGGACGTAGCCACCCAGGCGTGCAGCGTGAGGAAGGCCGAAGAGCGCCGAGAGGACGTCCTTCCGCTCCGCCGATCCAGGCGACCGACTCGACGCGCAGCGGATGCAGCGCGAAGAGGGCCGCGACCGCGACGCTCGGCGCGAGCGCGCCCGTCGTGCGCACGAGGAGGAGCAGCAGCAAGCACCGCGTTCGCGGACGTGCAGGCACGACGTTCACGACGCGTGCGGCGCCGGTCGCCGAGAGGCCCGAACGAGCGTGACGTCGATCATGTGCGACGTGAACGCGAGCGGCATCCAGAGCGCGCGTGGCTCGCGAAGAACGCCTGCCGGAGCCCGCCGAGCGTGAGACCGTCGCGGACGAACGGATTGACCGTGACGTAGTCGAGGTCGTCGATCCGGCAGAACCGCGCGTCGCCGGCGCCCGCGTACGCGAGAGGCGATCCGCGAGGACGAGCACAGGCGCCACGCCCACCACCACGGTTCGGCGGCGGAAGGTCGGGCCATCCTGCGTCGGCTCGGTCGGCATCCCGCCGAGTAGCAGCGGGCGTGCCACCGAGACGGGCGGACGCGGTGGAGATCGATCGTCACGCGTGCGGGCGGAAGACGGTCTGGATGGCGGAGGTTGGCGCGAGGGGGTGACGGACGGCTGACACTCCGTCCACGCAGCCGACGGCAGCGCACGGTGCGCCGGAGTTCCGAGGGGCACGGCCCCCACCGATGCGGCCACCGCCTCGGCGTCAGCCGAGGACGAACCCGGCGATCGCCTCCGGCCGTCGCGTCCGGTCGCTCGACGTGCGGGTTGTGCCCCGACCCGGCGATCACCACGCCGCGCGCGTCGGGAATCGTGGCGAGCATGGTCGGCGTGATCCTCCGCGCTCTGGATCGAGCTCGTCTCGCCCGCACGCACGAGCGTCGGACAGGCGATGCGCGCGAGTTGCGCGGCGAAGTCGCGATACGGGTTCGGCGCCTCGGGTCGCGGCCGCGGAAGTAGCGCCAGTCGAACTTGCTCGTCCACGTGCCGTCAGGCTCGGTTTCGCGCACCGAGTGCGCCCCGACATGCCGCAGCGCCTCGGCCGGCGCGATCGCCGTCGCGCGGGAAGAGCCGGAACGCCGCCACCGCCTCGTCGCGCGACGTCCAACGCGGCTGCGGCATGCGGCGGAAGCCGACGCCCGAGCGCACGAGCCGATGCTCGACCGGATTCATGCGGAATGTCGACCGCGACGAGCCGCTGCGATCAGGCGCCGTCGTCGGTCGCGGCGACGACGACGCGACTGCAGGCCGCCGTTCGAGTGGCCGCCGAGCGTCCACGGGCCAGGCGCGAGCGTCGCGAGCAGCTCGCGCACCGCCGGCAGTCTCGACGTGCGCGTAGCGCGCGGGCTCGAGCCACGGGCTGTCGCCGTGGCCGGGCAGGTCGAGCCGCGAAGACGTGCAGTCGGTCGGCGCGAGCCGGGCGGCCACGAGGTCCCACCACTCGCGCGTGCGCCATGCCGCCGTGCAGCGAGGAGCGGCGGCGAGCGGCCGGGCGCTCCCACTCGACGACGTTGACCGTCGCAGCCAGCCGCGCGGACGGCGACGCGCGGACGAGGCGTGGCGAGAAGTCGAGCACGGCGCACGCAGGTTGCCAGGCGACGTCGGCGATTGGTCTACGCCCGCACCCATGCGCCTCGGGCTCGTCACGCCGATCGTCACGCGCCATCCGGGCAACGACGCGCCGTGGACCGAGGACGCCGGTCCAGCCGAGATCGCGGCGATCGCGCGCGCGGCCGATCGGCTCGGCTTCCATCACCTGACGTGCAGCGAGCACGTGGCGATTCCGACGCGCCGCCGGCGCCGACGCGCGGCGCGCGCTACTACGACCCGCTCGCGACGTTCGGCTTCCTCGCGGCGCAGACGGCGGCGATCCGCTTCGTCACGCACGTGCTCGTGCTCGGCTACCATCACCCGCTCGCGATCGCGAAGCGCTACGGCACGCTCGACCGCATCTCGGGCGGGCGGCTCGTGCTCGGCGTGGGCGTCGGCACGCTCGAGGACGAGTTCCGCGCTCCTCGGCGCGCGCTTCGACGGCCGCGGCGCGATCTACGAGGACGCGCTCCGCGCGCTGCGCGCCGCGTTCGGCCGGCGCGAGCCGCGCTACGACGGCTCGCATCACCGCTTCGGCGACGTCGTCGTCGACCCGTGCGGCGTGCAGCCCGAGCAGTCCCGATCTGGCTCGGCGGGCGCACGCCGCGCTCGCTCCGGCGCGCGCTCGTCTTCGGCGACGGCTGGGACCCGTTCGGGCTCGTCTCTCGAGCAGCTCGAAGCGCTGCTCGCGACGCGCGCGCGAGTGGCCGGCGTGGCGCGGAGCGGACGAGCGCCGTTCGAGCCTCGTCCTCCCGATCGAGGCCGGCAGCTCGACGCGACCGGACCGGGGCGAGCGCGACGCGCTCGTCGCGGATCGCTCGGCGCTACCGGACGTTGGGCGCGACGATGCCTGAACGTCCGGCGTTCGCCACGAGAGCCTGGCCGCACTACCTCGACCAGCTGCGGGATCCGGCGGGGAGATCGCGCCGGTGGTCGCCGGAGCGTCCGTCGACGGCTCGTGCATCAGGGCGCGGCGCGCGGCCCTGCGCGACCGCGCGATCGGTGTACGCAGATCGACGAACCGGACAGGAGGATCCCATGGCGACTCCCACCTCGACGAATTCCTCGGCAAGCTCGTCGGTGACCTCGGCGCGACGCTGCTCGGCGCGCGCTCGTCGGCATCGGCGACAAGCTCGGACTCTACAAGGCACTCGCCGGCGCCGGCGCGCGTGACGCCGGCGGAGCTGGCGAAGCGCAGACCGCGCACCGACGAGCGGTACGTCCGCGAGTGGCTCGCGCGCGCAGGCGGCGCCGCCGAGCTACGTCGACTACGACGCGGGCCGCCGGCACGTTCTCGCTGAACGAGGTGCAGACGCTCGCGTTCGCCGACGAGTCGAGCCCCGCGCACTTCCTCGGCGGCTTCCAGGTCGACGCGCGCGTGTTCAAAGGACCTCGACACGATCGTCGAGTGCCGTTCAAGACCGGGCAAGGGCGTCGGCTGGCACGAGCACGACCCGGATCTCTTCTGCGGCACCGAGCGCTTCTTCCGCGCCGGGCTACAACGCGAACCTCGTGTCGTCGTGGATCCCGGCGCTCGACGGCGTCGACGCGAAGCTCGAGCGAAGGGCGCGCGCGTCGCCGACGTCGGCTGCGGGCACGGCGCGTCGACGATCATCATGGCGAAGGCGTATCCCGCGCTCGACGTTCGTCGGCTTCGACTACCACGCGCCGTCGATCGCGCGGCGCGCCAGCGCCGCGCGCGGACGCCGGCGTCGGCGATCGCGTGCGGCTTCGAGACGGCGGCGGCGAAGGAGTTCCCCGGCGCGAGCTACGACCTCGTCTGCATCTTCGACTGCGCTCCACGACATGGGCGATCCGGTCGGCGCCGCGCGGCACGTGCAGAGCCGCTCGACGCCCGACGGCACCTGGCTCCTCGTCGAGGCCCTTCGCGGGCGACCGGGTCGAGGACAACCTGAACCCGCTCGGGCGCGCTCTTCTACTCGGTCGTCGACGATCGATCTGCACGCCGGCGTCGCTGCTCGCAGGAGGTCGGGCTCGGCGCTCGGCGCGCAGGCGGGGCCGAAGCGCGCTCGAGGTGTGCCGCGAAGGCCGGGCTTCACGCCGCTTCCGCACGCGCGACGCAGACGCCGTTCAACCTCGTTCTGGAGGTGCGCCCGTGATACGCCTCGCCGGGTGAACCCGGACACTATCTCGTCGGAATCGAGAGGGCTCGCGCTGCTCCGGGCGCGATCACCGAGCCGCGCAGGCGGCGCCGAGAGCACGGCTCGGCGACATTCGGCGTGCCGTGGCGGGCCCCGAGTCGCCGATCGGCATCCGAGGATCGACGTTCCGGAGATCGACGTGACCGTCCGGCTACGCCCGCTGGGCGACGACAGTACGATGCGTCGCCGAACCGCTCATCCACGCGGAGGAGGCCGGCCGTTCACGCGCTGATCGACGCACTCCCGCCCGGTCGCGCGCTCGACGCCGCGTGCGGGACCGGACGCCACGCGAAGCACCTCGCATCGCGCGGATGGGACGTCGTCGGGGTGGACGTCACGCCGAGATGCTCGCGCGGGCGCGGGCGCGCCGTGCCGGGCGCCGACTTCCGTACCGGTGATCTCGCGGCCCTCCGCTTGCGGACGCGAGCGTCGACCTCGTCGTGTGCGCGCTGCAGCCACCCACTGCGCACGCCTCGAGCCTCCGATCGCCGAGCTCGCGCGGGTCGTGCGGCCGGGCGGCACGGTCATCGTCTCCGACATGCACCGTTCCACTCGGCGCTCGGCTTTGCGGGCTTCTTCATCGCCGAGGACTGGCACCGCCAGCGCAGTGCGGAGCCGCTTCTCCACGTGCACGGCGACTATCTCGCGGCGTTCGCCGCCGGCCGGGCTCGTCGTGCGGCGCTGCGTCGAGGCCGCGCACCGACGAGTCGAGGTCACGTCAGCCTTGCTGTCGGGCGGCATGATGATGCATCTCGCACCCGAGGCGTTCACCGACGCGCTCGTCGGGATGCCGGCCGGCGCTCGTCTGGGAGCTCGGGCGTCCCGCGCCAGCGACGGCGCGACGTCCGGACCGGTCAAGCTCGCGACTTCCGAGCCGCTCGCACAGGCCCGCATGGAGCCCGGCGCGTTCGAGCTACGTCGCCGGCGCGGCGCCGGCGACGAGGCGCACGCTGCGCGAGAACCGCGACCGCGTTCGCACGCTGGCAGCTGCGGCCGCGCGTCCTCGGTCGACGTCGCGACCGTCGATCCGCTCGACGACGCTCCGCTCGGGACGCCCGTCGCGATGCCGGTCGGCGCTCGCGCCGACGGCACGCCATGCGGATCGCGCATCCCGACGGCGAGGTCGCGCGTCGCGCGGCCGCGGCGGCAGCGGCAGGCGACCTGCAGGTGCGTCTCGACGATGTCGAGGCTGCTCGCTCGAGGAGGTCGCCGCCGCATCCGGCCCGCGCTGGTTCCAGCTCTACGTCCACAAGCGGCCGCAGGCGTGCCACCGCAGCTCGTCAGGCGCGCGGCCGCGGCCGGCTACACGGCGATCGTCCTCACGGTCGACTTTCCCGGTGCCGGGCCGGCGCGAGCGCGAGCTCCGCAGCGCGCTTCGACGCTCGAATGGGGCGGGCTCGGCAACTTCCCGTCGCTTGGCGGCGGCGTCGAGGATTCCTGCCGCTCATGCCGGCGCTCCACGAGCAGCGTCTCACGTGGCGCGACCTCGAATGGATCCGCGGCCTCTCGCGTCTCCCGCTCGTCGTGAAGGGCATCCTCACCGCCGAGGACGCGCCGGCTCGCCGTCGAGCACGGCGTCGCGGGCGTCGTCGTCTCGAACCACGGCGGGCCGGCGGCTCGATCGCACGCCGGCGACGATCGACGTGCCTCCAGGAGATCGTCACGGTGCGTCAGGGGCGCGCCGAGGTCTATCTCGACGGCGGCGTGCGGCGCGGGTACCGACGTGCTCGTGGCGCTCGGGCTCGGGGCGCGCGCCGTCTTCGTCGGCCGTCCGCACTTCTTCGCGCCTCGCGGCGGCGTGCTGCAGGCGAGGCGTGGCGCCGCGATGCTCGCGCGACTCGTCCGTGACGGGCTCGAGAACGCGCATGCGGCTCCTCGGGACGCCGCGGATCGCGGACGTCCGGCGGGTGCACGTGCGACGCGCGCGGGACGTAGCCCCATCGGCTCCGTCCCCGCTTGCCGTGGTCGGGGTCGTGGCGGGCGAGGCCGCCGGTGCGGGCGTGTTCTTCCACGCGCCGTTGAACTTTGCGCTCCGTGTCGGCGCGATCCGCCGTTCGGCTGCCGGCGTGACCCGATCCCGAGTAGAACTCCACCCTCTAATCGAACGGAGGATCGATTTTCATGGCCAAGCGCGACGTGTGCGTGATCAGGTGGGCGGATGACGAAGTTCGAGCGGTGCGACCGCGACTTCACCGACCTCTGCAGCGAAGCCATCACGCGAGGCGCTCGGGATGGCGGAAGATCGAGCCCGGCCGACTTCGAGCAGGCGTTCGCCGGCTACGTGAACGGCATGAGCTGCCAGGGCCAGCGCGCCTCTACACGATGGGGCTCGGCGGCATCCCGGTCTACAACGTGCACAGCTACTGCTCGACCGGGCTCGAGCGCGCTCCATCCTCGCGCTACCAGGCGATCGCGTCCGGGCATGAACGAGTGCGTCCTCGCGTTCGGCTTCGAGAAGATGGAGAAGGGCCCGCTCGACTGCCAGCTCACCGGGCTCGAAGGAGAGTACGACGAGGACGGCGAAGAAGCGAGCCGCCCGTCGCGGCCGCGCATGTTCGGCGACGGCGGGCCGCCAGCCACATGGAGCTCTACGGCACGACGCAAGGAGCCAGTTCGCGAAGGTGTCGGTGAAGAACCACCGCCACTCCGTCGAACAACCCGCGCTCGCAGTACCGCGACGCGTGCACGCTCGAGGAGGTGCTCGCGTCGCGCGATGATCTACGATCCGCTGACGCTCCTCCAGTGCTGCCCGACGTCCGACGGCGCCGGCGCGGCGATCCTCTGCTCGGCCGAGTACGCCGCGAAGCACGGCCACTCGACGCCCGGTGAAGATCATCGGCGCAGGCGATGACGACCGACCTCGTGCCGGACTTCGCCGAGGGCGCGATGGGACTCGATCGGCGTCGGCATGACGCGCCGGGCGGCCGCGAAGGTCTACGAGCAGATCGGGCGTCGGTCCCGACGACGTCGACGTCATCGAGCTGCACGACTGCTTCTCGACGAACGAGCTCATCAGCTACGAGGCGCTCCAGCTCTGCAAGCCCGGCGAGAGGGCGGCCGCTCTGATCGACGAGGATCAGGTGACCTACGGCGGCAAGTGGGTCGTGAACCCGTCGGGCGGCCTGCTCTCGAAGGGCCATCCGCTCGGCGCGACCGGCCTCGCGCAGTGCGCGGAGCTCGTCTGGCAGCTGAACGGCATGGCCGACAAGCGCCAGGTCGAGGGCGCGCGCATCGCGCTCCAGCACAACGTCGGCCTCGGCGGCGCGTGCGTCGTGACGATGTACAGGAAGGACTGACGCGAGCGTCAGCGCGCGTACAACCGCTCGAAGTACTCCCGCACCATCCGGTCCGACGAGAAGCGCTCCGCGCACGGCGGATGCTCGCCTGCATCATCGCGAGCCAGCGCTCGCGGTCGGCGTACGCCGGCAGCACCTCGCGCTCGAGCGTCGTCGTAGAGCGCCTCGGCGTCGCGCGTCGTCCTGATCCGGGCGCCCTGCGCGCCGTCGCCGATCGCCCAGCCGTTCACGCCGTGCTGGCACGCCTCCGGCCACCAGCCGTCGAGGATCGGAGAGGTTGAGGACGCCGTTCATGCCGGCCTTCATGCCGGAGGTGCCGCAGGCCTCGAGCGGCCGGATGGGGTTGTTCAGCCACACGTCGGCGCCGCGCGTGAGGAGCCGCAGCCGAGCTCCATGTCGTAGTCGGGGCACGAAGACGACCGACGTGCGGATAGCGCGCGCGCCATCGCGACCAGGCTGGCCGACGATCCGCCGGCCGTCGGCGTCGTCGGGATGCGCCTTGCCGGCGAAGACGAGCTGGAGCGGCCGCTCGCGCGAGCAGGGGCTCGATGCGCGTCGGGTCGCGGAAGATCGAGGTCGCTGCGCTTGTAGGTGCGCGGCGCGGCGCGCGAAGCCGATCGTGAGCACGTCGGTGTCGAGGCGCACGCCGGTGCGCAGCGGCGACCGCGTCGAGCAGCTCGCGCTTGAGCGCCTGGTGCGTCGTCCAGAGGTCGGCTCGGCCGCGTCGCGGCGTCGCGGATGCGCGCGTCCTGCCACGTCGGCGCGTGGACGCCGTTGGTGATCGCGATGATCTCGCTCGCGCCCTCGACGTCGCTGCCACATGGCGCGCGAGACCTCGGCGTGGAGCTGCGACACCGCGTTCGCGCGGCGCGACGAGCCGGAGCCCGGCGACCGTCATGTTGAAGGGATCGCCGCCGATCTGCCGCATCTCGCCGTCGACGAGCTCGCAGCACGCGCCGAGCCGGCGGAGCTCGGCCAGCGGATGCACCTCGTTGCCGGCGGCGACGGGCGTGTGGGTCGTGAAGACGATCTGCTCGCGCACCGCCGTCCAGGCCGTCGCGAACGTCCGCCGCCGGCTCATGCGCTCGGCGATCAGCTCGATGCCGGCGAAGACCGCGTGCCCCTCGTTGAAGTGGTAGCGTGTCGACGTCGATGCCGAGCTTGCGCGAGCGCGCGCACGCCGCCGACGCCGAGCAGGATCTCCTGCGCGACGCGGCAGCTCGAGGCGTCGGGTCGTAGAGCGCGGTGCGTGATCCACGCGTCGCGCTCGGCGCACCGGCTCGAGCAGGAAGAGCGGCGCGTTGCTCCCAGCGCTGCGTGCGCCAGACGCGCGCCTCGACCTCGCGCGTCGGCGACGCGCACGCGGACGCGGACGCCCGTGTCCTCGAGGAAGCTCGGCCGGGTAGGTCGGGAACTCGTCGATCGGCAGGCCGTCCTCGCCGATCCGCTGGCGCGAGTAGCCGCGCGCCCAGCGGAGCCCGACGCCGATCACCGGCAGCGCGAGGTCGTGCGCCGACTTGATGAAGTCGCCGGCGAGGATGCCGAGGCCGCCGGCGTAGATGGGGAACTCCTCGTGCAGCCCGAACTCCATGCAGAAGTATGCGACGGTGCCGGCCATCGTGCCGGTAGACACGCGTCCCGGTCGGACTTCGGTCAGCGCCGCGGCGGGTAGACGCCGGGCCGCTTCTCGAGGAACGGCGCATCGCACTCGCGCGCCGTCGGCGGTCGAGCGGCGCTCGACGGCCATCGCGGCTTCGCGGCGCTGCGTAGGCGGCGTCGACGTCGAGGTCGAGCGTCTCGTAGAAGAGCGCGCTTGCCGAGCGCCTTCGACGCGCGCGCTGCCGCGGCTCGCGCGCGCGCGCGAGCGCCTTCGCCTCGTCGAGGACCGCGCGGCGGGCACGACGCGGTTCACGAGCCCCCAGGCGAGCGCCGTCTGCGCGTCGATCGCGTCGCCGGTGAAGAGCAGCTCGAGCGCGCGCTTGCGCGACAGCACGCGCCGACCGCGACCATCGGCGTGATGCAGAACCAGCCGCCCTTGCCGCCCGGCGTCGCGAAGCGCGCGCCGTGTCGGCGGCGACGGCGAGGTCGGCCGACGCGACGAGCTGGCAGCCCGCCGCGGTGGCGACGCCCTGGACCGCGCGCGACGACCGGCTGCGGGCAGCGCGCTGCAGCGTCCGCATGAGGTCGCGCAGGCGCCGAGGAGCGCGCTGCATGCCGGCGAGGTCGCGCTCGACCATGTCGCGATGTCGTGCCCGGACGGAGAAGACGGGCCCGTTCGCCGCGATGACGATCGCCCGCGACCGCGCGGTCGTCGCCGAGCTCGTCGACGAGCGCGCGAGCGAGCTCGCCGGAGGTGCGCCTCGGACAGCGCGTTCCGGCGCTCGGGCCGGTTCATCGTGACGATGCCGAGATCGTCGTCGACGCGTCGACCAGGACGTGCTCGTAGGAGCCATGGCGCGCGTCTGTAGTCCCATCGGACGGCCTTCTGCTACACTCGCGTCCGATGATCCTCACGCGCGACGTCGATCCGGCGGGAGATCGACGCCGGCCGGCTCGTCGATCGAGCCGTTCGTCGCCGACCAGGTCGGCCCGGCCGTCGATCGACCTGCACCTCGGCGACGAGATCCGGGTCATGCACGAGCGGCCGCGAGCCGGTCGCCGTGACCGACGACGCCGACTACCGGACGATCACGCGACGTGCGGCAGCTCGACGCGCCCGTACCGCGCTCGCAGCCCGGCGAGACGATCCACGGCATCACGCGCGAGCGCATCGAGCTGCCGGGCGACATCGGCGGCTGGCTCGAGGGCCGGAGCCGCTTCGCGCGCCTCGGGCCTCATGATCCACGTCACGTCCGGGCTTCGTCGCGCCCGGCGTCGACGAGCCGGCAGGTGCTCGAGATGTCGAACGTCGTCCGGCCGGACGCTCGTCATCCACGCCGGCGTCCGCGTCTGCCAGATCGTGCTCCAGCGCTGCGAGGGCAGCGCGATCTACCAGGGACGCTTCGCGCGCCAGGAGCGGCTGTGAGCCGGCTATCCCGAGCTTCTGGGCGGCGCTCGGCCTGCGATCGGTCGTGACGCGCAGGCCGAGCGACGACGAGCGTCCGACGTCGAGATGCGCGCCGACTGGATGATAGCCCGTTCGGGGCCGTCCACGGCGGCGCCATCGTCGATGTTCTTCGACACCGGCGCTCGCCGTCGCCGATCGCGCGCCAGCTCTCGGAGCCTCGAGGACCGCATCGCGACGCATCAGCTGCACGATCACGCTACGCCGCCTTCACCGCGCGAGCGCGTGCTGCGCTGCACCGCGCACGCGTCGCGAGCCTCACGCGCACCGGTCGCGGTCGCGGAGGGCGAGGTCCACGACGCCGACGGCGACGCTCATCGCCGAAGGCGCTCGGCACCTTCGGCGTGCGCCGGCGACGCGCGCGCGTCTGGCGACCGGCGACGGACTGCCGAAGGCGAATCCGCTGGTCGCATGCGCTCCGCATGCGCGCCGCCGGCGTCGCCGGCGTCGCGACAGCCGTCGCGCGAGCACCTCTCGCGCTCACTCTCCGTTCGCACCGACGCCAGTGCGACTCAAGCAGTCGGCAGACATCGCCTTTGACCGTCGCGCGCCTTCTTGTAGAGCCAATCACGACGGCCCAGCCCACGCCGATCCGATCACGATGACCCAGCAGGTAGCCCTTGGTCGCGAAGGGGACCCGTCGTGTGCGAGTTGATCATCGTCCACACGAGCGGGACCGACATGTAGGTGTTGTGGCGCGAGCGCTGCCCCGGCCATCGCGACGAGGCGCGGCGTCGGGCGCCTGGCCGTCGCTTGGATCGCGGTGATGATCTTCTGCTGCGCGGGCCAGATCCGCATCCAGACGTTGGCACGCCATGATGCGTGCCGAAGAGCGCGCCGAGGTGGATCGACGTAGGCGCGATAGCCGAAGCCCGCCGCCGCGGTAGCCGAGCACGACGAGCACGACGAGCACGAAGCCGACGCGCCGCCATCTGCTTAGTTGTCCTTCGCGAACGGCGCTTCGCGATCGGCGTCGTAGACGGCGAACGCGAGGAACGTGACGGCGATCATGACGAATGCGCCGCGCGTTCCACGGCCGTCCGCCCGTCGAACACGAGCTGCCCGTGGTAGAAGACGAGCAGGAGCAGCAGCACGCCCGTGACCCACGTCCAGGCGGCGCCCCAGCGGAACCAGTAGAGCGCGCGCGGCATGAGCTGCGGGCACCACCTTCTGCTTCGTGGCGCCGTCGAGCGTGCCCTCGAAGGGCGCCGTTCACGAAGTTGAAGAAGTAGAGGATGGCCGATCCAGATGATGCCGGCGACGATGTGGATCCAGCGAAACAGCGCCTGCGATGCGTCCATCGTGCATCGTCTCCTCCTGACGTGGGTACTACGTCAGCAAGCGCGTGCGACGTCAATGCGAGCGCGCAGATCAGTTCGACGCGGTGAACGTGAACGTCGTCCTCGCCGTGCCCGACGGCGCGAGCGTCACCTTCGCGTCGCGCGTGCCGAGCCGCTCGTGCCAGGCTGCGACCGTGTAGTCGCCCGGGCGGCACGTCCTGCGAGCGTGAACGCGCCCGTCGGCGCCGGTCACGGCGAAGTAGGGATGGTCGACGACGCCGAGCGCAGACCTGCATCCAGGGTGCAGGTCGCAGCGGACGCTGACCATCGACCTCGGGCTTCGGTCGACGCGGATCTCGCGCTCGGCGCCCTGGCGCGGCAGGCTCGACGTTCCACGCGCGACGAGCCTCCGGCGTGCCGTGCACGTTGTGCAGCAGCGGGTCGCCGTTGACGAAGCGCGACCGATCTGCCCGACCTGGGCACGCCGACGACGCGGCGGCGTATGAGGCAGCCCGTCCTGGTCGATCTCGACGGGCGCTCGTCGGGATCGCGAAGACGCGGTCGCCGAGGCCGTCCTTGCACGTACACGAAGGCGTTCTGCGACCGTGCCGTCCGTGACCACGCACGTCGCCGCATCGGTGACACCGGCCCGTGGTGCTGCGACGCGCACTCGCCGAAGCTGCCGAAGCTGCACCTCGCGCATCGGCGGCGGCGTGCCGTCGAACGCGGACCGTCGCCGCTGATCGATGCCGGTCGTCGCCGGAGTCGAGCGGCGTCGGCGTGCCAGCGCGGGCGGCGGCGCCGCCGTCCCGCCGCACGCGACGGCCAGCACGAGGCGACGACGAGGAGCGATCGACGGGCGAAGCATGCGGCGCGATGCTGTACGAGAGGGTCGCGGCTGGGTCAACGCGGGCGTGTCGACGCCGCGCTCGGTTTGCCCGCGGGAGCCGGTCGCTGCTATACGGTGCACGAGCGCATGCCGCAGTTGACGGTCGGCAGCGACGAGCACAAGGCGGCTTTTCTGCCGCGAGTTCGTCGACACGCATCCACGCCTACGAGCCCGCGGGATCGTGCGCTGGCCCGAGCTCGACGCGCCGACGCGTCGAGCGGCTGCGCAGCCTCCCGTTCTGGGGCGAGGCGATCGGCAGCGAGCGCACCGCCGCGGCGCGCGTCGCGCGCGATGGCCGACGTCGAGCCGCGATCCGATGCTGCGCGAGGCGATCGCGATGCAGGCGTACGAGGAGGAGCGGCACGCCGCGCTCCTCGAGAGCCTGCTGCGCGCACTACGAGATCCCGCATCCCGACGACGCCGGCCGAGACGCCGCGCGACCCCGAGTGGGGCTTCCTCCGGATGGGCTACGGCGAGTGCTTCGACCTCGTTCTTCGCGTTCGGCCTCTTCCAGCGTCGCGTCCGACACCGGCATCTTCCGCGCCGCCGCTCGTGAGGCGTTCGACGGCGTCATGCAGGAGGAGGCGCGCCACATCCTCTTCTTCTCGAACTGGGCGGCGCATCGCGGTCACAAGCTGCACGGTCGGTCCAGAAGCCGTGGTTCCTCGTCGCGGCGCATCGCCGGCGTCGTCGCTCGCAGGCGCTCGGCCGCGTGAAGACCGCGCTCCAGCTCCGCGAGGCGCGGACAGCCGGCGACGACTTCACCATGCAGGTGCCCGACGAGATCGCGCTCGACGGTGACGCTCGCCGGTCTCGCGCGGACCTGCGCCGCGGAGAACGAGCGCCGGCTCGCGCCGTACGACGCGCGGCTCCTCCGCGCCCGAAGATCGTGCCGTCGCTCGTCGGCGCTCGCGCTCAAGTCTCGCGCCGGGCGGCCGGCGTAGCCGGCGCGATGCGCCGGGCTGGCCGACTTCCGCGACCGGTCGCCGTCGTCACCGGCGCGTCGAGCGGCATCGGCGCGCAGCTCGCGCGCGACCTGGCGGCGCGCGGCGCGCGACGCCGCGCTGCTCGCGCGCCGCACGGACCGCCTCGGGCCGCTGCGCCGACGAGATCGGCGCGGCGGCGTGACCGCGGTCGCCGATCGCGTGCGACGTCGCCGACCGCGCCGCGGTCGACGCCGCGATGGCGGCACGTGCGTCGACGCGCTTCGGGCACGTCGACCTGCTCGTCAACAACGCGCGGGTACGTCACGCGCACGTCCTCTTCAAGGACCACGACGTCGCCGACATCGAGCGGCATGGTGCGGACGAACCTGCCTCGGCACGATCTACGCGCATCAAGGCGGTCGCTGCCCGTCGATGCGCGCGCGCGGCAGCGGCTGGATCGTCAACGTCTCGTCGGTCGCGGGCAAGCTCGGCCAGCCGGACGAGCCGTGCGTACTCGGCGACGCAAGTTCGCGGTCCGGGCTCTCCGGAGGGCCTCGCGTACGAGTTCGCGCCGCTTCGGCATCCACGTCATGACCGTCTATCCCGCGCGCTGGTCCGTACCGAGATGTTCACGGCCGCGGTGCTCGCGCCGCATGCCCCTGAACGCGCCACGCGCACGTTCATCGACGCCGCCCGACTTCACTCGCGAGGTGCTTGCGCACGGCTGCGCGGGCCAGTACGAAGTGACGGTGCCCCGCGCGTGACGACCTGGCCTACCTCATGCAGCGCCGACCTTGCCCGCTCGCTGGCATCGCCGCATCACGGCGAAGCCTCCGGCTGCTCGTGCTGCCCGACCTCACGACCTGACATGCGCGACGATCCTCCTGCTCGCTCGTCCGCGCGGCGACCGCGCTCGGTCTCAGCCGGCATGCCGGACCTCGCCGTCTACGCGCCGACGCTCGCTGCAGAACGCGCACGAGTGACCTGCGGGCGATCAACCGACGACTGCACGCTCCAGCCGTCGACCTGCTGCGTCGACGCGCCGGGCGTCCGGCAACGACTCCTCCGCTCCAGCGTGCTCCGCGCTGAACCACGGCGACGCGCGGATCTCTTCCTCGGCAGCGCCGACGGCCGAACGATCCCAGGCTTCGTCTTCAGCCAGTGCCACAACCACTTCCACTTCGAGACGCTTCGCGCGCTACCGAGCTGCGCGCAGCGGCGGCCACGGTGCCGATCAAGCTCGGGCAGAAGCGCTCGTTCTGCATCGAGGCCTGCGAACCGATCCCGATGCGCCGTTCGCGCGCGACGTGCAGCAGCGACGCGACGACCGTGCGACGGGCACGGGCTGGTGCGCGAGCACCGGCGTCTGCCAGTACAACTGCATGCTACCAGGCATCCAGCCGGGACGCGGCGACATCTACGACAGCTCGCTCGACTGCCAGTGGATCGACACGACCGACGTCGCGCCCGGCGAGTACGATCTCCGGGTCCTCCTCAACACGGACAGCTGCTCCCCGAGTCGGACTACTGAACGATACGGCGATGGTCCCCGGTCACCGTCGGCCCGCCCACCGATGCGCCCGTCCCGACCGGTGAAGGTGCATGCGGAAGAAAAGGGCGCGCGTCGGCAAGCCGCTCAGGATCGCCTGGAAGGTGAAGCTCGAGGGCGGCAAGAAGAACCTCGCGCTCCACGACGTCTGGCTCTCGCGCGACGGCGGCGCGACTTTCCCGGAGCTGCTCGCGACGGGCCTCGGGCCCGGTCCACAAGCTCAAGTGGGTGCGTCGAGGGTGCGGCGACGGAGCAGGCCGTCGTGAAGGTCGTCACGTGGTCGAAGGCGTTGCAGCGCGGCGAAGGGACGGAGCGAGCCGCTGCGCATCGTGCCCTGAGGGAGGAACGTCACGTGCGCGTGATCTCGACCCGCCACGGTGCTCGGCCTCGTCGTCGCGCGACGGGCGTGCATGCCGGAAAGGTTCCGCCGATGAAGGTCAACCTGATCCAGGCGAGCTGCATCGTGCTTCCGGCTGGCACTGCGGGCGCCGTGGATTCGAGCATCGTTCACGTTCACGAGCGGGCAGGCCGTCGATGAAGGCGCTCAAGCAGCCGCAGCCGACGTGCCCGAAGACCGGGAAACCGACCGAGGGCCCGGCGGCGCCATTACGATGAAGGGCGTCACGGAAATCGGGTGCGGCGTTCACCGGAAGCCTCGACGCGCAGGTCTATTTCAAGACGACGTTCGGCACGGATCCCACCGGAGACTGCGAGCTCCAGAGCCTCACGACGGGAAACTCCGCTGAGCCTCGTGGGGCACGGTCGAATGCAAGGGCGGCAAGTGCAAAGGGACCGTCTACCCGATCCAGTGTCTGCCGTCCCAGTGCGCGGACACGTCGATCACCTCGGAGTTCGGCTTCGTCGAGTCGGGCGGACAGAAGTTCGGCTCCCTCGTCGTATTCGACGACGCGGGGAACGCGCTCGCGACGCCCGGCTCGTGCACTCGCCGGCAGCGCGACGCCCCCAGCCGCCAGCTCCGCGCGCGATTCAGTCGACGAAGGCGCCGCTCGGCGAGGCGCAGTAGACGGTCTGGACGTTGGGGAAGAAGCCCAGCTCGACGTAGTCGGCCCATCCGGCGCCGTCCGGGTAGGGCGACCCGCACGCGTCGTCGGCGATGCCGGCGGGCGGATGGCAGTCGTGATCGATCGCGTCGACGGCGTTCCCGCGAGCCTCGCGAGACACGCCGCGGTCACAGGGTCGTCCGGCGGATCGGCGCCGGCCGGTATGCAGTCGGGGAACGTCGTGAGTCCCTTGAGCGCGAGGCCCATGCACTTGTCGAAGCACCGGTCGATTTTGCCGGACGTACTTCGGGGATCACCTTCCGACGCCGTCGTCTGACAGCGCATCTCGAGGAGGAAGGCGCCCCGCTCGCTCGCAGAAGATCCCGGGAGCGAACGAGTCGAACTGATTTCCCAGCTGCGCCGTCCAGACCGCGGGAAGCCCGTCGCGCTGCAATCGCCGGCCTGGTAGCACCCGGGCGTCGAGCACGCGGGTACACGTCCGAGTGTGCACTTCTTCATGATCGTGGCCTTGAACTTGTCTTCGGCCTTCTGCACGCAGCTCGCCGTGAAGGGATCGGCGCAGGGGAGGAAGCAGTCCGTGTCGGCGGCCACGAGGCCCTTCCAGAAGCTGTTCACGCATTTCGTCACGCATTTCATGCGCGCCACGCCGAACTTGCCGCTCGCCTTCGACGTGGCCTGCATGCACTTGAACTCGAGGGTCGTGACCGCGGGCGGCGCGGGTTGCGCCCCTGCAGGCAGGACCGGGGAGATCGAGAGCATGACCAGAGCGATCAGGGGACGTCCGCATCGTCACGTCGACCTCCTTTGTGCCCCGTGGGTGACGCGAACAGGCTACGCGGCGTCCTGACCCTCGGTCAGAGGACGAAATCAGTCCAGTCGAACGTCGACGCCGCTTCGGCGCCCGGAACGCGCGAGCCCGAGGATCTGCGGCGGCGGCGCCTCCGGATCGAGGCGCATCCGCGGCAGCCGATCGAGGATCGCATCGAGCGCGATCCGGACCTCCATGCGCGCGAGGTGATAGCCCAGGCAGTGGTGCCGGCCGAACGCCGAACGCGAGATGGTCGTCGGCCTGCGCCGGTCGAGATCGAACACGTCGGGGTTCTCGTAGTGGTCGCTCGATCGCGGTTGCCCGACGCGATCAGCACCGAGATGTTCGTCCCGGCGGGAATCGGGACGCCGCCGGATCTCGACGTCGCGCGTTCGCCTGGCGCGACACCATGAGCGACCGACGTCTCCCAGCGGAGCGTCTCCTCGATCGGCCCACGGGATCAGCGAGCGGTCGGCGCGCACGCGCTCGTAGCGCGCTCGCGCTCGGAGAGCAGCGCCACGAAGAGGTTGCCGAGGAGCTTGAACGTCGTCTCGGCGCCGGCGGGGATGAGGAGCCGCAGGAAGCTCACCACCTCGTCGTCGGTGAGGCCCTCGCCGTCGACGCGTGCCGGTGACGAGCTTCGAGATGACGTCGTCCTGCGGATGCGCGCGGCGCTCGCGGATGATCGGCAGCGAGGTACTGGCGGAGCGCCTCGCCGCGGATTCGATCCCTTCGCAAGTCCTTCGGGAAGCCGATGATGTCGATCGCCCAGCGCTGGAACTGCGGATGGTCCTTCCGCGGAATGCCCGTCAGGTGCGCCATCACCTGGACCGGGAACTGCTCGGTGAAGTCCGCGACGATGTCGGCCGACGGCGCGCTTCGCGAAGCGGTCGACGATCTCGTGCACGAGGCCGGCGAGCACCGGCTCGAGCGCGGTCGAGGTTCCGCGGCACGAACACCTGCTGGACGAGCATGCGGTGGCGGGTGTGCTCCTTCGCCGTCCATCTCGATCGAGCGTCCGGCCCATCACGCGTGCCGACCTCGGCGTTCGAGCGCGACGAGTAGGTGTCGGCTGTCCTTCAGCACCGTCGAGGCAGTCGTCGTACTTGGTGACGGCGTAGGCGACGCGGTTCATGAACTCGACGCGCATCACGGGCATGCTCGCGCGCATCATCGCGAACATCGGATAGGGGTCCGGATGGTCGAAGAGCATCTGCGGATCGAAGCTGACGCCGGATGTCCATGGGGCGAAAGATGTAATCGAACACTCGCCCGATTACTAGCCGGCGTCGCCGGTAGTTGACCGCACCGCGCGCGCCCTGTTAGCGAGCCCCGGTGACGACCGGCCGGACTCCCCGATCCCGACGTGATCGCGCCGCGCGCCGGACGAGGCGCTCGACGAAGCGGTCGTCGGCCGCTACCTCGCCGGCAAGATCGCGGGCGCGGAGGGCACGCCGGAGATCTGGCAGTTCCCCGGCGGCCACGCGAACCTCACGTACCTCGTCCGCTATCCGACGGCGAGCTACGTGCTGCGACGCGGCCCGCACGGCGACGTCGCCGGCCGGCGCGCACGACATGGGACGCGAGTACCGGGTGCTGTCGGTGCTGTATCGCGAGCTTCCCGCCCGCGCCGCGCGCCGTACGTCTACTGCGAGGACACGAGCGTCATCGGCGCGCCGTTCTTCGTGATGGAGCGCCGCCACGGCGTCGTCGTGCGCCGCGACGTCCCGCCGGAGTTCGGCGGCGGCACGCGATCGCCGCGCAGACGCGGAAGCTCTCCGAGGCCCTCATCGACACGCTCGCCGACTTCCACGCCGTCGATCCGAAGGCGGCGGGCTCGAGGGTCTCGGGAAGCCCGACGGCTACCTCGATCGGCAGGTGAAGGGCTGGAGCGACCGCTGGAACCGCGCGAAGACGAAGGAGCTGCGCGCCGCCGACGAGGTGGTCGCGTGGCTCGAGCAGCCGGCAGCCCGCCGGCGCCTGCCGCCGACGCTCGTCCACAACGACTGGCGACTCGACAACATGGCCGTCGCCGCCGACGACCCGGGCCGCTGCGTCGCCGTCTACGACTGGGACATGTGCACGGTCGGCGATCCGTTCACCGACCTCGGAACGCTGCTCTCGTCGTGGTACGAGCCGGGCGAGCCGTACGAGTTCCTCTCGCCGATGCCGTCGCGCGTCGCCGGGCTTCCTGACGCGCGCCGAAGCGATCGAGCGCTACGGCCGCGCGCAGCGCGCCGCGACGTCTCGACGATGCCGTACTACTACGTCTTCGGCCTCTTCAAGATGGCCGGCGTCGTCCAGCAGCTCTACTTCCGCTGGAAGCAGGGGCAGACGCAGGACGCACGGATGTCCGGCGGCGAGGCCGTCGCCGAAGGCCTGATCGGCCTCGCCCACGATCAGCATGAGCCGACCCGCGTCGTAGCGCGGGTCGGTGCTAGCTGACGACGAAGTCCTTCGTGGAGACGACGGCGCCGTTCGCGGAGATCTCGACCTTGTACTTGCCGGTCGGCCAGCCGCTCGCCTTCGCGATGTGGAACTCGGTCGCCGCCGGACCCGTCGGCGCGATCGACCGCGCGCTCTCGTTCACGGACCTGTCCGTCCTCGTAGGTCCAGCGCGCCTTCAACGCGACCTGCGGCGCGGCGCCTTCGCTCACGACGGACGCGTAGGATCATGTCTGCCGTGCCGAAAGCCGTCGTGGGCGCGGCGACCTTCTTGTCGGCGCCGATCGCCTTTCCGAGCTCGACGTTGACGACGCGGAACGCGGCGGGCGCGGGCGGTGCCGGCGGCGGGGCCTGCGCTTGGGGCGGCGGGGCGGGCGGCTTCAGCCGGCGGCGGCGGCTCGGACTTCGAGCACGCGATCGCGCTGGCGAGCACACCCGTGGCGAGCAACACGAGCATCCGGTGACGTGTGCGCATGGTCGGTCCCTCCCTGGGAGCGCTCACTTGTCCGGGATCTTCAGCACCTGACCGGGATGGATCAGGTTCGGATTCTTCACCGTGTCGGCGTTGAGCTGGTGGATCTCCTTCCAGCGGTTCGAGTCGCCGAGGAGCTTCTTCGCGATCTTCGACAGGCTGTCGCCCGCGACGACCGTGTAGGAGCGTGTGCCCGCGACGGTCGGCGCCGTCGACGACGAGCCGCTCGTGACGTCCGAGAAGTCCGGCTTCTTGTCCGCCATGACGCTACCCGACCCGTCCGCTGCCGAGCAGGCTTCGCAACAGATCGTTCGTCTGCTGCGGGAGCGCGCTCTGCTCGGGGACCTGACCCCGCGGCGTCAGCTGATCGATGAGGATCGGCAGCAGCTGCGCCGTCAACGCACGGCGCCTGCTGCGGCGGCACGTTCGCCTGCTGCGAGATCTGCGACATGCGACCCTGGCCGAGGACGCGCGACAGATCGTTGGGCGAGATCGCCTGGTTCTGGCCGGTCCCGACCCAGGACGAGAACAGGTCTCCGAGGCCGCCCTGCTGGAACTGTCGCATGAGGCCCTCGATGCCGCCGGTCCGTGGATCGTTCAGCATCGCGACGAGCGCTTTCGGCCATGCCGGACGCATGTTGCTGCGTCACGCTGCCCTGCGCACTACCCCCGAGAACGCTGCCGAGCACCTGATCGAGCAGTCCCATGGCGGGGCCCTCCTTGTGCCGTGAGGATTCTCGGGCCGTAGCCCAACCACTTCACGGCGACAAGCCCCTTCGCAGGGGAGATCCGAAGTGAGCGCGGGGCGTCGACTAGCGACGGACGAGGCGGCGGAGGAGGGCGGGGAGGCGGCACGTAGAGTGCGGGGCCGTCGTGCGTGCGGGTCGCGGCGGCGAGGACGTAGCCGAGCGTGTAGCCGACCATTGCGGCGGTCATCATGGCTGCGCCTCCTGTCCGGCGAGACAGCGCACCGCAAACATCATGGCCGCTTCGCGTGTCATCTCGCGCGTGCGGCCGTCGCTGCCGCGGAGCTTCACCATCAAGCCCGCCGTCTCCTCGACGCGCCAGCCGACCTGCTGCAGGAACTCGGTTGCCATGCGGAGATCGCCGGACGACACCTGCACGTTCCCGCTCGCGAGCCACGATTCCATCAGCTTCGAGGCGAAGAGCTCGAACTGCGTTGCGATCGTCCGGGGCCGATCGTCGTCGACGACGTTTCGCTCCATGGCAGCGGGGGAACGTTGCAAGGAGTCTGCCGCGCGCGTCACCCAGGATTCGCCGGACTTTTCGGCGGAAGACGTGCCGTCCGCGGCACAGGTGTGACGGTCGAATGGTGCCATTGTGCCGTCTCGGCGTACGCCCAGGCGTCTGCGCGCACGCGCAAACGCCGGCTTCGCTCGCCTACTCGCAGTGACGCTCGCAGCGCCAGTAGCTGCGCTGACCACGATGGACCGCCCGATCCTCGTCGTTCGTGCGCTCGAAGACCGCGAGTGCTTCTCCTGTGCGCCGTCTCGCAGGTCTCCGTACACGTCGCATCGGGCGATGCGCCACACGCAGCTGCGCACTGATCGAGCACGCCCTGCTTCGCGGCGGCGCAATCCGCCTCGCTGTTGCCGGCATCGAGACAGGTCTGCTCGACCTCCTTCGCGCGCGCCTCGCAGTCAGAGTCGCACGTGTCGGGCGGCTCGGGCGCACAACGCTTGGCGACGCACCGGTCGTGCACCACGCATCGCGAGCGCGTCGCAGTCGGCTTCGGCCTTGCCGGCCTCGATGCAGCGCCGGCGCACGCGCTGCGCCTTCCGGTCGCAGCGATCCGTGCAGCTCACGTCGGGCGAGCAGTGGAGCGCGACGCAGCCCTCGAACTGGCTCTGCGCGGTGGCCTTGCAGTCCGCCTCGGCGCCGCCTTCGGCGATGCAGCGACGCAGACCGAGCTGCGCGTGGTTCGCGCAGCGCTCCTCCACAGAGTCGGCTCCGGACCGTCGACGTCGTCGCAGTGCTCGTCGATGCAGTGCCGGCGCGCTTCGTCGCCCTTCGCGTTGCAGAACGCCTCGTCGAAGCCGGCGTCGACGCATGCGGCGACGAGCTTGCCGACCGCCTCCTCGCAGCGCGCCGCGCAGTCCGGATCCGGCTCGCCGCACTCGTTCGCGACACATGCGTCGCCGGTTGGTCTCGGCCGCCGCCTTGCAGTCGGCTTCGGTCCCACCGTTCGCGACGCATTCGAGGAACGCGCCTTCGGCGGAGTGCTGGCAGCGCTCCTCGCAGGTCGGGCCCGGCTCGGCGCAGTGCTCTTCGACGCACTCCTTCTGCAGGTCGTCCGCGAGCGCATGACAGACGTCCTCGCCCTTGCCCTCGGCGAGGCGGTGCTCGAAGGCCCCCTTCGTCTTCGCTGCGCAGCGGTCCTGGCACGGCACCTCGGGCGGCACGCCGCACTGGCCGTCGGCGCACTCAGCGAACGCCGTCTTCGCCTGGTCGGTGCAGAGGTCCTTCGCCTCCTCGCCGTTCGCCGCGATGCACTCCGCGAAGACGCCGTGCGCGACCTCCTGACATTGATCGACGCAGCACTTCTGTGGGTCGTCGCCGCAGCCGGATCCGGCTCGCCGCAGAGCTCCTTCGCGCAGCGCTCGAGCGCCGCGTCGTGCGCGCCCTGGCACTTCGTGTCGCAGCCGTCCACCAGGTCGCACTTCTGGAGGCACTCGTTCTGCACCTGGGTTGCGACGTCCTCGCGCACTTGGCCGTGCAGTCGCCCGGCTGTCCCTCCTGGCAGTTCGCGTCCATGCAGGACTTGAAGGTCTGTGCGGCGGCCGCCTTGCAGTCCTCCTCGCCTCCCGCCGTCGTCGATGCACGCCTGGTAGGCCTGCTCGGCCTCCGCGCCGCATTGCTGCGAGCAGGAGCCTTCCTCCGCACGCGCCGGGCGCGTCGTCACCATCAACCCTGCGAACGCCACCACCAGTGCCCACCGACCAAAGCGCATGCGAACCTCCGTCACAAAAAGAGTGCGTCGAGCGGAGGGAGCAAGCGGTATGCCGCCAACCAATTGCCGCGCACGACGGCGACGGCACGTGGGCGCCGTCACGACGACGACGCGCGGCACCATCGGTTGACGGTCTTCGCTCGAACACGCTACGGAGCCCCGCATGCGCGCATTCTTGATCCTCGTGTCGCTGGTTGTCGTTGCGCCCGCCGGTGCGGAGACCATTCGCGGGCAGGACCGCCGGACTGCGCTTCGCGCACCCGGCCGATTGGGTGCGTGTCCCTGCGCCGTCCGACATGCGTGCCGCGCAGTTCCGCGTTCCGAAGGCGGCGAACGATGCGCAGGACGCAGAGGCCGTGCTCTTCTTCTTCGGGAAGGGACAGGGCGGGAGCGTGCAGGACAACCTCGATCGGTGGTACGCGCAGGTGACGCAGCCCGATGGGAAGGCGTCCAGGACGCCGGCGTCGTCACCATCAAGACGGTGAAGGGCCTCAAGGTCACCGCGCTCGATCTGCCTGGAACCTACAAGCCGATGCCGTCCGTCGGCCGTGGAGGAGATGCGACGCCGCAGCCGGGCTCGCGGCTGTTGGCGGCCGTCGTCGAAGGAGAGGGCGGGCCGTGGTTCTTCCGGGTGATCGGGCCCGACGCGACCGTGAAGGCGGCGAAGCCCGGATTCGAGGCGATGCTCGAGTCGGTCGAGGCGCATCCGTAGGGGCTGAGGTCGGGGCTGACGTCGCGGCGAGCGGAGCGTGCGGGCCGGGGTGCCGGCTCAGGGTCCTCGCGCACCCCAACAACCACTCCACCGCCGCCGACCGCGCTGCGGACATCGCCGGCACCCCAGCCCGCACCCTCCGCTCGCCGGGTCGTCAGAGCGTCCGCTCGTCGGATGCGCGCGACTCGATTCTCTAGCCGTTTCGATTCCGGAGGCGTGCGCTCAGCGTAGCGTCCTTCGCGACGTCGATCGCGGTCCAGGCCATCGCCGATCGCGCCGTCCATCACGGCATGGTCGGCGATCGGGGTGGCGCAGTGGGCGGCGAACTCGGGTTGGTGGTTCACCGCCGGGGAACGAGTCGAGGCCGAGCATCGGATGGATCGAGGGGATCGCGAGCGAGACGTTCCCCATGTCGGTCGGAGCCGGCGAAGCGCTCCGCCATGCGGGCCGAGGTCGGGAAGCTCGCGGCCGAGCGCCAGGGCGTTCGTGCGGTAGTGCGCCGCCATGCTCGCGATCGTGCGCGACCTCGCGCGTAGGCGAGGTGCCTCGTTGGCGAGCTCGAGGCGGGCGCCGGTCGCGAGCGCGCCGGCTTCGAAGCAGCGCATCACCTTCTGCGCGGACGCTCGTGAGGTCGGCGATCGCTGCGGGCGCGGACGACGTAGCGCGCGCACGTGTGCGCCGGCACGACGTTCGGGGCCTCGCCGCCGCGCAGCACGATGCCGTGGATGCGATCGGTCTGGCGGATGTGCTGGCGCAGAAGACCGATCGCCGTCTGCGCGACCGTCAGGCGCGTCTGCGGCGTTGATGCCCTGCTCGGGGAACGCCGACGCGTGCGCGGCCTTGCCGTGGTAGTGGACGTCGAACTGCTGGAACGCGAGCGTCGCGGGCTCGACGACGTCGAGCGGCGCGGGATGCACCATCATCGCGGCGATGCGCGCCGGCGAACGCGCCGCGCGTCGAGGAGCAGGATCTTGCCGCCGCCGTTCTCCTCGGCCGGCGTGCCCGATCACCGTCACCGTGAGGCCGACGTCGTCGGCGACGCGCGCGAGACCCAGGCCCGCCCCGACGGCGCTCGCGGCGATGACGTTGTGGCCGCAGGCGTGGCCGATGTCGGGCAGGCAGTCGTACTCGGCGCAGATCGCGACGTGGAGCGGGCCGCTGCCGGCGCGCGCGGGAACGCGGTCGGGAGCCCGCACACGCCGGGTTCGACGCGGAAGCCCGCGGCGTCGAGCGATCTCGGCAATCCAGGCGGCGGCACGCTCCTCCTCGAAGCCGAGCTCGGGATGCGCGTGGATGCGGTGCGACAGCGCGACGAGCGTTCGCGCGTTCGGCGTCGATGCGTTCGCGGGCGGCTACCTTGGCGTCCATGGGCGGCATCGTATTGACCCTCGAAGCGGCGCGCCAGTATAGCCGCGGCATGTACGACGGCCTACCGGTCATCGACGCCGACGCGCACAAGATGGAGAACCCGGTCGTGTTCTTCGACTACCTCGATCCGGCGTTCCGCGACCGGCTCGGCTCGCGCATCGACCGCTACGGCCAGCAGCGCCTGGTGATCCGGGACTTCAACCCCGCGACCGGCGAGCGCGACCTCGAGCGCATCTTCCCGCAGCCCGACGGCCCGGGGAAGGGCGCGTTCGCCGCGATCCATCCCGAGACGGCGATCGGCGGCATCTTCAACCGCATCCGCATCGAGCACATGGACCGCGAGGGCGTCGACGCGCAGGTGCTCTACGGCTCGATGACGCTCTCGCTTCGAGGCGATCATCGACCGCGACCTCGCGGTCGCGTGCATGCGCGCCTACAACGACTACATGGCCGACGACTGCCGCGCCTACGGCCGGCGGCTCTTGCCGGTCGGCTTCGTCTCGCTCGTCGACGTCGGCGAGGCGGTGCGCGAGATGCGCCGCTGCGTCGAGCAGCTCGGCATGATCGGCGTCCACGTGCCGCCGAGCCTTCCGGTGCCGCATCCCGCGGCGCCCGCACGCGTTCCCGCATGGTCCGGCTGCCGAAGCACCTCTCGCATCCCGACTTCGCGTCCGATCCTCGCGGAGGCGGAGCGGCTCGACGTCGCGCTCGGCGTGCACGGCTCGCCGGGCGTCTACCTGCCGTGCGGGATCGCCGAGCAGGTCGACACCTTCATCCTGTCGCACATCTTCGGCCACCGGAACCAGATGCAGATGGCGCTCGCGGCGTGCGTGTTCGACGGCGTCTTCGATCGCCATCCGCGACCGTGCGCATGGGCTTCCTCGAGGCGGGCTGCGGCTGGCTGCCCGACCTCGTGCACGCCTTCCACGAGCACTGGGAGAAGCGCATCCGCGACTTCGATCCCGACGTGCAGCTCTCGATGGGCCAGTTCACGACGCGAGCTGCTGCGCGAGCGCGGCGGCAAGGACGGCAAGCTCAACCTCCTCGGCAAGGCGAGCGGCATCTACGACCTCCTCGCGCGCGTCGAGCGCGAGCGACGCGATCACGACGCACGACGCGTTCATCGTTCGAGCATCGCCAGCCTCGACCACGACCCGACCGACTTCTTCCGCCGCGGCCAGATCTTCGTGAGCTTCGAGTCCGACGATCCCGCGCCCGCGTATCTCCGCGAGGCGCTCGGCGCGATGGGCGAGGACCTCGCGTGCTTCAGCGCCGACTACGGGCACTGGGACGGCGTGCTCACGCGACTGCGTGAAGAACGTCGCGCGCGGTGCGTCCGTACAGGCGCGACCACCTCGCGAAGCTCCTCGCCGGCAACTGCGTGCGCTTCTATGGCACGCGTCTGTCGACCGCGCTCGGGCTCTCGACCGGCGCGACCGCCACGGCGAGCTGACGTCATGCCGGAGACCAGTCTCTTCGCGGCGAACGAGGTGCACGTCGGCCAGGACGTCGGCGGGCGCACGTTCTCGATCACGCGCGACGCCATCGAACGCTATCGGCGCGGCACGCGCGAGCGACGTCGACACGCTCGGCTTCGCGCCGGCGCTCCGTCTTCCCTCCGAGGTGTACCGCGACCTTTCGTGGTACCTGCCGAACATCATCGGCAACCTGCACGCGCGTCAGGAGTGGGAGCTCTTCCACCCGCTGCACGTCGGCGTCGACGGTGCAGCTCGCGCGTCGACCGTCGTCGAGCGCTACCGCAAGCGCAATCGCCACTACGTCGTCGCCGAGGTCGTCCTCACCGACGATCACGGCCGCTGGCTCCAGCGCAGCCGCACGCACCAGAGCTTCCTCGCCGACGACCCCGGCGACGAGATGGTCGTCGACAAGCGATCGCGAGAAGCGGTCCGAGCGTCGCTTCGAGCTCCCGGTGGGAAACGGCGAGCGGATCGCGCTCGCGCCGCGCCGGATCACCGCACCCGATGTGCGAGGCATTCTCCGGGCCGCAGAAGAACTACCACACGGACCGCGAGATGGCGCGCGCGCTCGGGTTCCCCGACATCGTCGTCCAGGGGATGATGTCGGTGTGCTTCGTCGCCGACCTGATGACGAAGCGCTTCGGTCGACGGGTTCCTGGGCGCCGGCAAGCTCGACGTGCGGCTCGTGAACGTCGTCTGGCCGAAGGACGCCGTCACGCGGCGCGGCACGGTGCGCGAGGTCGTCGCCGAAGGGTCGCGTCGGCGCGCACTGCTCGACGTCTCGTGCACGAAGCCCGACGGCACGGTGACGATCATCGGGACGGCGAGCGCGATCGAGCCGCGCTGAAGCGCGCTGGTCGACCGTTCGCGCGCAACGCCCTCGCCCGCTACACACGTCGCGGTGCCGCCGCCGCTCGCTCGGATCCGTCTCCTCACCGTCGTGCTTCTCGTCGCGCCGGCGCGCGTCGCGCTCGCGCGTACCCGCGCACTACCTCGTCTTCGAGGTCGACCCGGCGGGAGTACGCCTCGGCGTTCCACCGGATCGTCGAGATGGCGGCGCCGCCGCCGTCGCTCGAAGCGACCGAGGCGGCTGCGCTCGTCGCGCGCGCGCCGCGCGATGCGGTCCGGATGACGGTCCGGCTCGTCGACGCGGGCGGCCGCGTCGTCCATCGGACGGTCGCCGAGACGTCGCGCGAGATACGCGGCGAGTTCCACGGGGCCGACGAGATCGACGGGCATCACATCCCACGGGCCGGCGGCGCTCTTCGTCGTTCGCGTCCCCGTCAGTCGACGGGACGCGGCTCGAGGTCGACGGGCCGCCTGGCGGCCATCGGATCGCGGTGACCGCACGGGAGCTCGCCACGTCGCTCGCGGCGAGCGCGGCACCGCCGCCCGTCGCCGCGGCGGCGATGTCCGGGAGCGCCGTCAATCGCGTCGACACCTCGTCGTCCTGGGCGACGGCTACACGGCGGCACAGCATGCGAAGTTCGACGCGGATGCGGGGAACGCGCTCTCGGCGTTCTTCGGGATCACGCCCTACGCCGAGTACGACGAGCTCGTGAACACCTACACGGTCTTCACGCCGTCGCCGCAGTCGGGCGCCGATCATCCGCCGTACGACGCCGCGTGCGGCGGCGGGGTGCGTTCGCCCTCGTGCTGCGCCGACGGCGACGCGCTCTCCGATCCGAAGGCCGGCACGTTCGTCACGACCGCGCTCGACGCGACCTTCTGCAGCTTCAACATCCACCGGCTGCTCGTCGTCGACGAGACGAAGGCGTTCACGGCGGCGGCGGCAGTGCCGGATTGGGACGTCGTCCTCGTCGTCGTGAACGACGACACCTACGGCGGATCGGGCGGCGTCCTCGGCGTCTTCTCCGGACACTGCGAGCGCGATCGAGATCGCGCTGCCACGAGTACGGCCACAGCTTCCGCTGCTGGCCGACGAATACTCGACGTCGTACCCCGGCTATCCTCCGTGCGACGACGTCGGCGGCGGCCCGCCGTGCGACCCGAACGTGACCAATCAGACGATGCGCGCCGCGATCAAATGGGCGCCGTGGATCGCCGGCTCGACGCCGGTGCCGACGCCCGACACCGGCGCGTACGCGAACTGCCGTCGGTCTCTTCGAGGGTGCGCGCTATCTCGCGAGCGGCATGTACCGCCCCCGCCACACGTGTCTCATGCGTGGCAGCTCGCCGTGCCGTTCTGCGAGGTGTGCCGGCAGGAGTACGTCCTGCGACTCTACGAAGAGGGTGGGAACGCCAGTCGGGCGGCACAGACACGATCGAGCCGGGCTCGGAGTATCCGCCGCCCAGCAGCGTCGACGATCCACTTCCCGACTTCGTCCGGCATCACCGTGCAGCTGCTCCAGCCGAGCGGGCCGCCGATCGGCGTGTCGTGGAGCGTCGACGGCGTTGCCGATGCCCGGCGAGACGCAGCCGAGCTTCAACTTCACGCCGTCCGCGCAAGGCACGTACGAGATCGTCTCACGACCCACGACCTCCGAGACGACCTTCGTCGCGCCCGCGATCGCCGGCGCGACGCTCACGCGCACGCGCACGTGGACCGTCACGTTCGACCCGTCGGTGAGCACGTCGACCAGCAGCTCGACGACGACGAGCACGTCGACCTCGACGACGCTGCCGCCGCTCTGCGCGGGCGGCGTCGCGATCACGCGCCCGGTCGTCGTCGAGCGCGGCCGCAGCGGGCGGAAGGTGCTGACGATGCGTGGAACGCTCGAGTTCGCCTTCCGGGCAGCCCGATCAATTCGATCCGGCGGCGAACGGGATGCAGCTCGAGCTCGTCGACGCGGGCGACGCCGCGACGATCGTCTCGCTGACGGCGGCGTCGTCGCCGATTCCCGGCAGGCCGATCGCCTCCGCCTGCGGCCCTGACGGATGGTTGGCGAGGCCTGACCTACCGGAACGTCTCGACGAGAATCGACCCGCCGGCCTGCACCGCGGGCAGCGCGCAGGGTCTGCGCCTCGTGAAGCTGCACGACCGGCGGGGACGAGGACGAGGGATCTCCGTCGTGGGCGAAGATCGTCGGTGAGATTCCGGCGCTCACGGGCCTGCACTCGAGCTGACGCTCGTCACGTCGGCGGATCGTCTTTGCGGGAGCGGCGGGGGCCTGTGGGGAGATCGGTCGTGGCGAGCTGCCTGCGCAAGCCCAGGCGGATCGTGTGTCGGTGAGCGTCGCATCTCGCGCGCTCCGTCACGCCCCCGGTGGTTGCCAACGTGCAGGTTCGAAGTGGGCGTTCCCGCGAACGATCGTAGAGACCGGGCAAGACGTGCCGCACCCACGCGGAGGTCTCGGTGCGTGTCGCGAGCTCATCGGCCGCGACGAACGCTGCGGCGCTCGTTTCGTCCGACTTTCCGTGCAGCGCCCGCCGAGCACGGCGCACTCCGGAAGACCGTCGTGACGTAGATCGTCCGATCGCCATTCGGGTACGTGACCAGGCACGGGGGACCTCCGTACACTCCGAGAAGGCGAACGGGCCTGGTGTAGAGGCCCGTCTCCTCCCACACCTCGCGCACGACCGCGTCGGCGGCATCTCCTCCGGATCGACGGCGCCGCCTGGGGCGGTCCACACGCCGCCATCGGTCTACGGCGTACGAGGAGGATGCGATCGCGGTCGTCGAAGACGATGCCGGTGACGGAGGGGAGGACGAGGAGGTCGGAACCTACCGCGGCGCGCGGGAGACGTTGAATGTGTGGTGACATCGCCATCGAACGGCCCCCTTCGCTGACGTCTGACGGATCTTTGCGTGCCGACCGACTCCCCGGATCGACTGACAATCGGCAGCGTTTCACGGCGCTTTCGCCCGCAGTTTCGCGAGCTCGACTGCGAAGATACTCGGCGCTCAGAGACCTGCCGTCCGTCGGCGAAACGGATGAGATACGGTTTGGAGGTGGTGGATGAAAACGAGCGCGATCCGATCGATGAACTCCTCAGCCGACCGCACCTCTGATTGCTGGGCTTTCCACTTCTCACGGAGGAAGCCGGCAGCGGTGGCAGCAGGGTAGGGCTTGCCGTTGCGGAGAAAGGTCGCGTCGCTGAGGCTGGGCAACGGACGCAATCAGCGCCTCGATCGTCCGCTTCTCGGCCTCCGCCGCCGGAGCATCCTCAGAGAGCGCAGGGCGAGGAGCCTGCGAGTGCGAACCGATGCAACGAGAACGGCAAGAACGGCTCTCAGCATTGCTTTTCCGCCGCGCCCGTTCATCGCGATCCTCCTGCGCGGTGGCGCGTTCGGCCGGAGCGCGCCCCGATGGTCATCGCGCCCGATCTCTACTGCCGGCCGACGAGCCGATCCACCCTCCCATCCACCGCCCCGAACGCTGCGACAACACCCTTTGCGACGAGCCATCGCAGCGGCTCGGGCGGCATCGGCACCTTCCAGTGCCCCACAACGCGTGCCCCGGTCCGTCGCGACCGAGCATCAAGTCCGCGATCATCGTTCCGGCGTAGCTCCCCATCGCGATGCCGTGCCCGCGCGTAGCCGACGCTGTAGTAGACGTTGCGGTAGGTGCCGGTGACGCCGACGGCCGGCAGAAGTCGAGCGCGAACGCGATCGGGCCGCCCCAGCGATGCGTGATGGCAGGTCGCGCAGCTCCGGGAACCGATCGCCGGAACGCGCGCTCGATGATACGCGAACGTCGCAGGATCGTCCGCGAGCGCGCGGCCGTCGAAAGCCGTAGCGGACCGTCTTCGCGCGCGCCGACGATGCGCTGGTCGTCGGTCAGTCGGTAGCTCTCGAGCATCTCGTGCGCCGTGTAGATGCCTTCCCGCCCGCGCAGCCGACCGACGCTTCCGCCGCTCCTCGCCGAGCGGAGCGGTCGCGAACAGGTGGGCGACTGGAAGCGCGCGATCGTCCCGCGGAGCCAGCCGAGATCCGGCGTTATCGCGTCTCGTCGCGAGCACGATGGCGCGCGCGCGGACAGCGGCCGCCCGACGTCGTCACGAGCGCCGGGCTGCCCTCGTCGATCCGGACCACGGGCGTGTCCTCGAAGACGCGGGTGCCCGCCGCCTCGGCGACGACGCCGAGCCTCACGTACGCGGCGCCGCCGGATGGAGAATGCCGCCGCGCCGCAGCAGAGGAGACCACGCGTGAAGCTTGCCGGCAGGTCGCGGGCGCGCATCGCCTCCGGCTCGAGCACACTCCGAGTCGAGGCCGAGCGTCGTCGCCGCGGCGGAGCCGCCTTGTCGCAGCATCCCGTGCTGCTTCGGGTGGACGGCGGCGAGCACGTTGCCGACCGGCTCGTACGCGCAGTCGATCGCGTGCCCACGATCGTGCGCTCGACGTGGCCGATCGCGAGCTCGACGAGCTCGATCAACGGCCGCGCGCGACGTCGGAAGAGCAGCGCGAGGGTCGGCAGGTCCTCGCCGATGACGGGCGTCAGGTGGCCGGCGTTGCGGCCGCTCGCGCCGTAGCCGACGTGGGCCTGCTCGAGCACGACGACCGAGTGGCCCGGCGGCGCAGGGCGCGATCGCGGTCGAGAGTCCGGTGAACCCCGCGCCGATGATCGCGACGTCGGCGTCGATCTCACCGGTGAGCGGCGCCGCGACGGAGCCGACGCCCTCCATCCACAGGCTGCCGCCCGCCGGACGCGTCACGTCACGCCGTCTCGCGCACCGCGACGATCCGCTGCACCACGCGATCCGGTAGGGTCGCCTCCTCGAACGCGATCACGCGCAGCTTTTCCGCGACGGCGCGCAACAGCTCGCCGCGCTCAGAAGAAGGTCGGGATTCGTGGGCTGGCCGATCCCGCTCGTTTCCACGCGCGAACGTTCGTCAGACGAGCACACCGCCGGGCTCGAGCCGATCGACGAGGATCGGCAGGAGCGGACGGTGCAGGTAGTTCGTCACGACGATCGCGCCGAACCGCCGCTCGCCGAGCGGCCACGGCGCGCCGTTCTCGAGATCGGCTTCGACGACCTCGAGGTGCGCGTGCGCGCGCAGGTCGCGCACGTCGCGATCGACGGCGACGACGCGATGCCCGCGGTCGACGAACACGCCGGACGTGGCGACCGCCGCCCGCTGCGACGTCCAGCACGACCGCATCCTTCGGCACCAGATCGGCGAATCGCGCGACCCACGGCGACGGCGCCGCTCGCGCCGTGCTTCGGCGTCGCGCCGAGGCGCGCGATCACCTCGGCGTGCAGCGCCGGATTCGCCGCGACGCTCGAGCTGGCGGATACGGCGTCCTTGCCGTGCCAATCGGTGATGACGCCGCCGGCGCCGCGCACGACCGGAATGAGCGGCAGGAAGGTCCCACGGCGCCATGACCGGATCCACCATGATGTCGGCCTGTCCGGTCGCGACGAGCAGATAGCCGTAGCGAGTCGCCCCACGTCCGGACCCAGCGCACCATCCCGGCGAGGCGATCGAACGCGGCGCCGTCCTGGTAGCGCAGCACGACGGCGGTGTCGGATGTGAGCAGGACCGCGTCGGAGATCTTGCGGTCGCAGCGCACGCGCACCGGCGCGCCGTTCAGCGTCGTGGTCGTGCCGTCGCCGACGCAGAAGCTCGCGCGAGGATCGGCTGATGGATCGCGCCGAGGACCGGCTGCCCGCGATGCAGAGCCGATCAGCGTCCGAACGGGACGCCGGAGACGAACGACTTCGTGCCGTCGATCGGATCGAGCACCCACACCCACTCGGCGTCGGCGCGCTCGTTGCCGAACTCTTCGGCGAGGATGCCGTGGTCGGGGAAGCGCGCGAGGATCCGTCGCCGGAGCAACTCCTCGGCGCCACGGTCCGCGTCGGTGACGGGCGTCTGGTCGCCCTTCACGTCGACGGCGAGGCCGGGGGCGCGGAAGTGCTTCCGGATTGAGCGCGCCGCTCTCTCCTCAGGCGAGCTCGCCGACGCGAATGCCTTCAGCGCGCCGACGTCCATGCTGGCGGCACTCTGCCCGGACGCCGCCCGCAGGGAAAGTCCGGCGGCTCAGGTCGCCGCCGTCGCTTCGGCGAGCGTCTTCCAAGTTGAGGAGCTGCCGCCGCATCGCTGATGAGATCGAGCCAGGGCCCGTTAGCGCGCCGCGCACGATCGCCGCGTGGGTCGCGAGGAGCGCACGAGCAGCTTCACGACGAGGCGGCTGCCGGCCGGCTGCGGCGACGGCCCAGATACCGTCACGACGAAGTTCCCGAAGAGCGCCCCCGCGCCCCGCAGCGCGAGCGTCACGTGCCTGGTCAGCGCTCGAACGCGAGCGCCAGCTCGAAAGATCGACATGAAGCGCTCCCCGATCGCGAGCGCGTCCAGCCGGGCGTGAGCGTCCGTGGGCTCGTGCGGCCCCAGTTGTCGATCCAGTCGTAGCTGTACGGCGCTGACGCGGAGCTGACAGAGCCAACGGAACGTGACGGCCGGCGGCGCCGCGACGTCGACCGGCGCGATACCATGCGACGTCGGCGTCGGGCGGGTGCGCGTCGCACGGGAACGACATCGCGCGCGTCGGCTGGCGTCGATCCCCTCGTTGCTCGCCCAACGTTCGGCCCACGTCGTCCATCGCCCGCGGCATAACCGGATCACCTCGCTGTCACCGCCGCAGTCGCGGGCATGCGTTGGCGTGACGCGCACGCACGCAGCAGACGCGTGCCCGCTCATGGATGCGGACGCGACGGCGCGGCTTCTCGCTCATCTGCGCGACGCCGCCGGCGATCCCACGGCGACGTGGGCGGAGCCCCCGGCCGCGCTCGCGGGCGGCTGACGAAACGCGCACGTACGCACTCCGGCTCGCGACCCGCGTTGCCGGATTGGTCCGAGCCGCTCGTCCTTCGCGTGCTACCGGCCGCGGCCGATCGCGGCATGGCTCGAGCGCGAGCACGCCGTGCTCCGCTGGCTCGAGTCGCGCGCACTTCCCGGCGCCGCGCGTGCTCGCCACGAGCACCGACGCGCCGGATCGTCGGCGGACCCTTCCTCGTGATGGAGAAGGCTCGCGGGACCGGCATGGTCACCGGATCTCGTGCCGCGTCGGCTCTTCGCCCTCACGCCCACGCTCGCGTCGCTCCACGCACGTCTCCACGCGCTCGATCCGGCCGGCTGCGGCGTGATGCTTCCGCGCGTCGAAGACCTCGTCGCCCTTCGCTGCGTGCCCGGAGCGCACAGGCCCGGCTCGACGGTCTCGAGCCGGCGCTCGCACTGGCTCGAGACGCAGCGTACCGACGCCACGCGAGCTGGTCGTCTGCCACGGCGACTTCCAGTCTCGCGCGAACGTCCTCATGCAGGACGGGCGCGTGCGCGGCGTGATCGACTGAGCCTCGTGCTGCCTCGCCGACCTGCGTACGACGTCGGCAGCGCGCGCGTCATCTCTGGCGTACGCGCCGTCGGACCTGCGGCTGCGCGCTCGCGCCGCTCCTGTCGGCATTCCAGCGCGCGGTCGTGGCGCCGCGCGATCGCGGCGTAGATCAGCGCGCTGCAGCGCCGCTCGACGCCGGCGCGCTCCAGCTACTACGAGTCGCTGCGGGCACTCCGTCGCTCTGTGCGCGGGCGAGGCGCGACGACTGAAGGAAGGCATGACGTTCGCCCGGACGCGCGCCCCGGTCCATGGGACGCGCCGTCGCTCGCGCGCCGTCCTCGCGCACTATTTCGCGCGCTGCACCTGGGGTCGCGGACTGCATCGCCGGGACTGGAGCGCGCGGGTTTGCTCGATCTCCAGCGCTTGCCACCTCTAGCAATACGTAACTGAACGAAGTAATAAC
>ERZ1370068.8490-contig-7339_pt1 | contig 39840 bp, 54 predicted proteins | sample MGYA00561227_ERZ1370068 | MGnify/ENA primary metagenome ERZ1370068 (study PRJEB38410, sample SAMEA6850437) | metagenome | study: Metagenomic assessment of the ecological functions of the soil: analysis of the soil microbiota associated with the... | reverse complement strand
TGCTTCGTTCAGTTACGTATTGCTCCGACCGGCTGGCGCGACGGTCGCGGCGCGGGCGCCGGCCGCTCGATTGGACGGAACGGGACGATCTTCGGCTCCGGCTTCTTCGGCCCCACCGGGCCGGGAGCCACGGGCGGCGGCGCCATCGTCGCCGCCGGCTTGAGCACCCCGGGGACCTCGAGGGTGCCGGAGCCACCACGACCGGCTCGGGCACGATCTCGGGCTCGGGAAGCGGCGCGGGTGGCGCGGGCTCGGGAGCGACGTCCGGGGTCACGGGCTTCGGCTTCACGATCGTCGCCGCGGGCTTGATGTCCGCCGGCGCTTCCTCGTCGGTCTTGGCCTTCTTCGCCCGCGCCGGCCTCTTGGCCACCGCCTCGTCGACCGCCGCCGCGGCGTCGCCGCCCTCCTTGGGCTCCTTCGCCTTCGCGACGCGCTTGGGCTTCGGCGCCTCGGGCAGCTCGCGGCCCTTGCCGAGCTTCACGCGCAGCGCGTTCGCGAGGACGCTGTCGATGGGACTCATGGCTCGAACGCCCTTGTGCCCCATCTCCTCGGCCGCGACCATCAGATCTTTGCTCGTCACGCCGAGTTCCTTGGCTAGCTCGATGACCTTTATCTTTGCTGCTGGCACAGTCCCCTCGCCTCCCTCACGCTCTTGCTGCCATCACATCGGCCGCGCACATGCCGGCCCCGCGCCGGCACGGGTCTCCCGCCCGCGCGGGCCCGCGGCCGCTACGGTGGTGGCAAGATCGAGGCTCGCCACGCACGGCTTTCGAAACGCGTGCGCGAGCCGGCCGCGGCTCAGCGCCCGCGCGACGCACTCGGCGTCGGGACACACGTAGGCGCCGCGGCCGGCCGCCCGCGCGCTCGCGTCGACCACGACGGTTCCGCTCCCGAGCCGGACCAGCCGGACCAGATGGCCCTTCGGTCGGGCCTCCCGGCATCCGAGGCACGTGCGGTTGGGCTCGGACTTCATGCGGTTTCCGCAGTCTCCTTCGGCGCCTCGGGTCCGGTGCGGTCGTCGCCCGCGTGAGCGGTGCGTGACGCCTGCTGGGCCACCACGTGCTTCTCGGCGTCCGCGTACAGCGCGTCCCGCGCGGTCGCCGACCTCGGCGACGAGCGCGAGCTTGTCGCGACCGGCCTTGACGATCGCGGCGGGCGAGCCGAGGCCCGCGGCCACCAGGGCATCGACCAGCGCGGGACCGGCACCCAGCCCCGCCAGGGCGGCTCGGTCCTCGGCCGGCGGCGCATCGGCTGGCGCGCGCTCCGCCTCGACCTCGGACTCGCTCTTGATGTCGATGCGCATGCTGGTCAGCTTCGCGGCCAGCCGCGCGTTCTGGCCCTTCTTGCCGATAGCCAGCGACAGCTGATTGTCCGGAACGATCACGACGGCCGACGGCTGGCTCTCAGCCTCGGCGCTCTCGTTGATCGCCACCGACGACACCTTGGCCGGCGACAGCGCGCGCGCCACGAACGTGGCGGGATCGTGCGACCACTCGATGATGTCGATCTTCTCGCCGCGCAGCTCGCGACTGATCACCTGGATGCGGGTGCCGCGCAGGCCGACGCACGCGCCGATCGGGTCGACGTCGCGCTTCGTCGAGGCGACCGCGACTTTCGCGCGCTCTCCGGCTTCCCGCGCCGTCGCCTTGACGAGAACGATGCCCTCCTGGATCTCGGGGATCTCCGTCTGGAAGAGCCGCGTCAGATAGCCCGGATGCGTCCGCGAGAGCGAGATCTGCGGCCCCTTGGCCGTCCGCCGCACCTCGAGGACGTACGCGCGGATCCGGTCGCCGGGGTTGTAGCGCTCGCCGGGAATCTGCTCGCGCTCGGGCAGGATCGCCTCGGCCTTGCCGATCTCGAGAATGACGTTGCGCTTCTCGATCCGGTGGACGATGCCGCGGAGGATCTGCCCCTCCTTGCCGGCGAACTCCGAGTAGATCCCCTCGCGCTCGGCATCCCTGACCTTCTGGAGGATGACCTGCTTGGCCGTCTGCGCCGCGATCCGACCCAGATCCTGGGGCGGGCGCTCTGCTTGATCTCCAGCTCGACGTCCAGATCGGCCTCGGCGTTCAGCTTCTTCGCCTCAGCGAGGCTGATCTCGGTCTCCGTGTCGGCCACCTGCTCGACGACCCGCTTGCGCAGGAACGCCGCGAACTCGCCCGTCTTTCGGTCGATCTCGATCCGGACGTTATCGGGGCCGGCGTGCGACTTCCGGCAGGCGGACTGCAGGGCAGACTCCACCGCTTCAAAGAGGATCTCCTTGTCGATCCCCTTCTCCCGTCCGATCTGCTCGATAACGTTGATCAGCTCCCGATTCATGAGACCCACAATCTGCCTGAGATTCTACGCCTTGCGGGGCCAGGGGACCTCCGCCTCCAACCGAGCCTTCGTCACGTCGGCGCGTCCAAGCTCTACCTGCTCGCCCCGCGGTCCAGCACCAGCCGATCCGCCGTGACCGCCGTGAGCCGGCCACGGACCTCGGCGCCGCCCGCCAGCCAGCACCGCACCTGCCGGCCGACGGCCCAACGATACTCCCGTTCCTTCCGCAACTGTCGATCGAGTCCGGGCGACGACACCTCGAGATCGTAGCCGCCCTCGATCAGCGCCGCGGCGTCGAGCACGTCGCCGATCTCCCGGCTCAGGCGCTCGCAGTCGCCGATCCCCACGCCCCCGGCTTGTCGACGTAGAGCCTCAAGAGCCCACGCGGCCGAAGCTCGCGCCACTCGACGTCCACCAGCTGGAGCCCGTGATCGGCCACCACCGGCGCGATCGCCTCCTCGATCAGTCCCGTCCTCCCAGCCTCGTCCATCCCTCACCATTCCGCGCCGACCGCAAAAATCAAAAAAGCGGGCCCGGGCCCACTTTTTCAGGAATTTAGCACGTGTCGGGAGCGGAGGCAAGGCGGGGGCGCACTCGTCCTGCAGCAGAACGACCGCGCCCGCGCCGGAGCCGGAGCTACTTGTAGCCCGGCTTCTTGTTGGCGCCCTTGACTCCGGGATCGTAGATCAGGCGGGTGACCGGCTTGCCGTCGCGGATGTGCGACTCGAAGATCTCCTTCAAGTCCGACTCCTGGACGCCCCCGTACCAGACGTTGTCGGGGTAGACGACCATCATCGGGCCGTGGCCGCACTGGGAGAAGCAACCGGCCTTGTTGATCCGGACTTCCGTCTTGCGGCCGGCCTTGACGGACTCGTCTCGCAGATACTTCACGAACTGCTCGACGTTGCCCTGGGTCGGGCACGAGTCGCCGGCGGTGCACACGAAGACATGCGTTTCGTACTGTCCCATCACTCGGCCTCCACGGCCGCTGTCTTCGCGGCCTTGCGCTCGGCGATGAACTTGTCGACTTCCTCGCGCATCGCCTGCACGATCTCCCTCTCGGGTACCTTCCTGATCACGTCGCCGTTCTTGAAGATGAGGCCGATCCCTCGACCTCCTGCAACGCCGATGTCCGCTGCGCGCGCCTCGCCGGGCCCGTTCACTTCACATCCCATCACCGCGATGTGGATCTCTTCGTTCAGTCCCTTGAACTCGTCCTCGACCTCCTTCGCGAGCTTGACCAGGTCGACGTCGGCCCGGCCGCAGGAGGGGCACGAGACGAAGGTCAGGCCGCCCTTTCGGAGCCCGAGCGACTTCAGGATGTCGATCCCGACGCGCACCTCTTCGGTCGGATCCGCGGAGAGCGACACGCGGATCGTGTCGCCGATTCCTTCCGAGAGCAGGGCGCCGAGCCCGATCGCCGACTTGATCGTGCCGACGCCCGGCGTCCCGGCCTCGGTGACACCGAGGTGGAACGGGTAGTCGACCTTGTCGGAGAGCATGCGGTAGGCCTCGATCATCATCAAGGGATCGGAGGCCTTCAGCGAGATCTTCATCTCCGGATAGTTCAGGTCCTCCAGGATCCGGATGTGACGGAGCGCGGACTCGACCATGCCCTCGGCGGTGGGCCCGTTGTGCTGGGCGAGGAGGTCCTTCTCGAGCGAGCCACCGTTGACGCCGATCCGGATGGGGATCCGCTTCTCCTTGGCGACGCTGACGACCTCCTGGACGAATCCGCTTGCCGCCGATGTTCCCGGGATTCAGCCGCAGACCGTCCACGCCCTGCTCGAGTGCGATGAGGGCCAGCTTGTAGTTGAAGTGGATGTCGGCGACCAGCGGGATCCTGATCTGGCGCTTGATCTCGCCGAGCTTCTCAGCCGCCTCGCGGACGGGAACCGCGCAGCGCACGACGTCGCAGCCCGCCGCCTCGAGCGCCCAGATCTCGAGCAGGGTCGCCTGCACGTCCCGCGTGTCGGTCTTGGTCATGGACTGCACGGTGATCGGCGCGCTCTCCGCCGACCTTGATGCCGCCGCAGCTCGATCTGTCGCGTCTTTCGCCGTGCGATCATTGGCGCCGTCCTATCTGAAGATCTTGAACGCATCGATCCGAACGAGGTCATTGTAAATCGCGAAGACCATCAAGAGCAGCAGAAGAACCAGCCCGAGCTGCTGGGCCGCCTCGCGCTTCCGGAGCGACACCGGCCGACCCAGGACCCCCTCGATGACGAAGAACAGCAGATGGCCGCCGTCCAGCATGGGCACCGGCAAGAGGTTGAGGACGGCGAGGTTCACGCTGATGACCGCGGTGAAGAGGGCGAGCGAGCCGAGACCCTCGCGACGCTGACGCTCCCCTCGGCGGCGATCTGGATCGGTCCGCCGAGGTTCGACAGGGGCAGCTCGAGCGTGACGAGCTTCCAGAGCCCCTTGGCCGTGAGGACGGTCATGTCCCAGGTCTTCACGACACCGTAACCGAAAGCCATCACCGGGTTGTACGTCTCGTAGCGGACCACCTTGGTGACGATGCCGACGCCGATCCGGCCGATCTCGAGGTCTTCGCCGGCGGGGCTCTTCTCCTTCACGGTGGTGGCGGTCACCCGCAGCATCACCGGCTTGCCTTCGCGCTGGACGCCGACCTCGAACGTCTGGCCGCCGCGCTTCTGGATCGCCTGCATGAGCTCCTCGGGCGTGAACACCGGCTGACCGGCGACCGTCTCGACCGCGTCGCCGGTCCGGAGCCCCGCCCGCTCGGCCGGCGAGTCCGTGTTGACGGCGCCGATCTGCGGTGTGAGCTGCGGTCCCGCCCCGAGATCCCATATCTCGCGCTGTTCCTTGAAGATCGGGTCCCGGACCGCCGTGCGTCGCGGCGTGATCTGACCTCCCGCCGCTCCGAACCCCGCATGGCCGTGAGCCGGAGGGGGCGGCCCTGCGAGCCTGCGACCGCGCGATCGAGATCTTCCCAGAAGGCGATCGGACGTCCGTCGACCGCGGTCACGACGTCGTCCGCGCGGAGGTCGGCGGCCGCGGGACCGTCGGCGGCGACGCGTCCGACGACGGCCGGCCACACCGGGCGTCCCACGGTCGCCAAGATCACGCCGAAGATGATCGCGGCCAGGACGAAGTTCATCCCGGGACCGGCGAACACGATCAGGAACCGGGCCCAGAGCGCCTTGAGCGCGAACGCCTTGTCGGGATCGAAGGTCGCCGAGCCGCCGCCCTCCAGCGGGCTCTCCTCGCCCACCATCTTCACGTAGCCGCCCATCGGAATCGCCGACAGACAGTACTCGGTCTCCTTGCCGCGCCACCGCAAGAGCACCGGGCCGAAGCCGATCGAGAACCGCTCGACCCCGACTCCGGTCCACCGGGCCACGAAGAAGTGGCCGAGCTCGTGGACGAGGATGAGGATGCCGATGACGACGACGAAGGACAGGACGGTGGTCACGCGGCCGGGCCTCCGCGACGGGAATCGATCCGTTGCTGGACGATGCGGCGGGTCGCCGCGTCGACGTCGACGCACTGCCTCGATCGATGCCGAGCTCGCCGGCCGGCGCGCCGTCGAGCGCCTGCTCGATGAGCTCCGCGATGTCGGTGAATCCGATCCGGCGGTCGAGGAACGCCGCCACCGCCACCTCGTTCGCCGCGTTCAGGACGACCGACGCGCTCCCGCCGCTCTCGAGCGCGGCCCGCGCCAGCCTGAGGCACGGGAACTTGTCCGGGTCGGGCTCGAAGAACGTCAGCTGGCCGACGCGCGTGAGATCGAGCCGGGCCGCCGGCGTCGGCCGACGCTCGGGGTAGGTGAGCGCGTAGAGAATGGGCACGCCCATGTCGGCGACGCCCAGCTGCGCGATCACCGAGCCGTCGATGTACTCCACCATCGAGTGAATGATCGACTGCGGGTGCACGACGACCTGCACCTGATCCGGCGCCACGTCGAACAGCCAGCGCGCCTCGATGATCTCCAGCCCCTTGTTCATCAAGCGTCGCCGAGTCGATCGTGATCTTGGCCCCCATCTTCCACGTCGGATGCTGGAGCGCGTCCTCGACCGGTGACGGTGGCGAGCCGCGCCTTCGGCGTCTCGCGGAACGGCCCGCCGGACGCCGTCAGCAAGATGCGGTGCACGTCGCTCGCGGTCGTGGCCCGCCAGGCACTGGAAGACGGCGCTGTGCTCGGAGTCGACCGGCAGAAGCTGCACGCCGCGCGCTCGCGCCGCGGCGGTCATGAGTCGGCCGGCCATGACCAGCGTCTCCTTGTTGGCGAGGGCGACGGTCGCGCCCGGCCTGGATCGCCGCCATGGTCGGGAGCAGCCCCGCGCGCCCCGACGAGCGCCGAGACGACGATGTCGGCCTTCGACGTCCCGCGACAGGGCGACGAGCCCTTCGGGGCCGGCCAGAAGCTCTGGCCGCGGCGCCGGGAGAAGCTGGGCGAGCCGGTCTCGAGCCTCCGGCTCGAGCAGCGCGACGACGCGCGGCGCGTACTTGCTGGCAGAGGTCGGCGATGCGCTCGACGTTCGACCCGCGCGCCGCCAGGCCCGCCACCGAGAACTCCTCGGGGAAGCTCGACACGAGGTCGAGCGTGCGCAGGCCGATGGATCCGGTCGCACCGAGCAGCGTGATCTGCTTCATGGTCGGCACCATGCGTACAGCGAGTAAGAGTAGAGCGCCGGAGCGTTGAAGAGCAGTCCGTCGATTCGATCGAGCATGCCGCCGTGACCGGGGATGAGGCTCGCCCGCGTCCTTGGTCCCGATGCTCCGCTTGATCGCGGACTCCGGCGAGATCGCCCACCTGCCCGATCACGCCGAGCAAGCGCCCCGGCGCCGGCGGCGCCCGCCAGGCTGCAGGCCGGGACGAGCCACGCCCCGAGCGCCGAGCACCAGCCGCGATCGACGCGACCACTTGCGCCGCGGCGCCCTCCAGGGTCTTGCGCGGGCTCAGCACCGGGGCAAGCGGGTGGCGGCCGATCGACGACCCGACGAGATATGCGGCGGTCTCACCGATCCACGTCACGCCCACGAGGAAGATCACGAGGAGCGGCGCCGTCGGCACGGCCCTGGAGCCAGGATCGCGTACCCGAGGAGCCAGCCGACGTAGACGGCGGTGAGCAGCGTGTTCGCGGTGGCCTCGACCGACGGGCGCGCGGAAGTCCAGAGCGGTGCGCTGAGAATCAGGCCCACGCCGAGCACGAGCACGAGTTCGGGGTCGGCATCCAGCGCACGGTCCGGCCGTCGACGCTCACGTTCGCGTAGAGGCTCGTCGCGAAGCTCGCCGTGAGCGCCGCGCCCACGCCGACCGCCAGCCGCGCCTGGATCGGCCGTCCGGTCCGCTCCAGCATCCGGCGTCAGCTCCGTGCAGGCGACGAATGGCTGCGGCGACGACGAGCGCGCTGGAACATCCACGCGGGAGCCACCACCGTCAGCCCGACGAACGCCGGCACCAGGACCGCCGCGCTGGCGGCGCGCCGCCAGATCACCGACACCCCGCCCACGCCGTCGCGTATCGTTCCGTCGGCCACGTCGACCTTGCCCACGTCACACTCCGCCGAAGCGCCGCGTCCGCTTCTGGAACTCGGCCACGGCCTGGTAGAGATCGCTCGCGCCGAAGTCCGGCCAGAGCACGGGCGTGATCCAGAAGCTCCGTGTACGCGATCTGCCACAGGAGGAAGTTCGAGATCCGCATCTCGCCGCTGGTGCGGATCAAGAGGTCCGGATCGGGGATGTCCGCGGTGTAGAGCGCACCGCTCACGTCCTTCTCGGTGATGTCCTCGGGCTTCAGGTCGCCCGTCCTGGACCTGACGCGCCGAGCGCGCGGAACGCGTCGAGCAGCTCGTCCCGGCCGCCGTAGTTGAAGGCCATCAGCAGCGGTCAGTCCGGTGTTGTTCCGTGTCTCGTGCACGACGTGGTCGATGCCGCGGCGGACACCCACCGGGACCCGGTTGGACTGGCCGAGGACGCGAAGCCGGGCGTTGCGGGCCATGAACTCCGGGCAGCTCGGCGTGGACCGAGCGCTCGAGCAGGTTCATGAGCATCGAGACCTCGTCCAGCGGTCGGCTCCAGTTCTCCGTCGAGAAGGCGTAGAGCGTGAGGAACCGGACGCCCGAGCGCGTCGGCCGCCCGCACGATGCCGCGCGCCGCCTTGACGCCCTCGCGGTGACCGGCGACCCGCGGCAGGCCGCGGCCGGTCGCCCATCGCCCGTTGCCGTCCATGATGATCGCGACGTGCTCGGGAACGGGCTGGGCGCGGACGGCTTCGAGCAACGCCTTCTCGCGGTCGCTCGCGGTCATACGATGGTCATCTCACGAAACGCTCAGAATGACAAAATCTCCTGCTCCTTCTTCTTGAGCAGCTCGTCGACCTTGGCGATGAACCGGTCGGTGGTCTTCTGGATCTGATCGTGGCCCCGGCGCTCCTCGTCCTCGGAGATCTTCTTGTCCTTGGCCATCGCCTTGAGGCGTGTCGTTCGCGTCGCGACGGACGTTGCGAACCACGACGCGGGCTTCCTCGGCGACCTTGCTGCACGGTCTTCGCCAGCTGCTTGCGGCGCTCCTCGGTCGGCGACGGCATCGCCAGCCGGATCGATCTTGCCGTCGTTGACCGGCGTCAGGCCGAGGTCGGAGGCCATGATCGCCTTCTCGATGGCCTTGAGCTGGGCCGCCTCCCAGGGCTGGATCACGAGCGTCCGCGCGTCCGGGCACCGACACGGACGCCATCTGGTTCGACCGGCGTCGGCGTGCCGTAGTAGTCGACACGGATCGCCGTCGAGCAGGTTCGGCGGACGCGCGGCCGGTGCGGACTGCCGCGAACTCCCGGCCCAGCGCGTCGAGCGCCGCCTGTCATCCGCGATCTCGACGTCCTTGCATACGGCTGCTACGTCCGCCATGGTCAGCCTCCTCGACGACGACACGATCGAGCCCACCGGCTCGCCGAGCACGATCCGCTTGATGTTGCCGGACGCGGGTCAGATCGAACACGACGATCGGCAGCTTGTTGTCCATGCAGAGCGAGATGGCCGTCGTGTCCATCACCTCGAGCGCCGCGATTCAGCACCTCGATGTAGGTGACGCGTGGCAGCGCGCTCGGCGTCTTGGGTCGCAGTCGGGATCGGCCGAGTAGATGCCGTCGACCTTCGTCGCCTTCATGATCGCGTCGGCGCCGATCTCCGACCGCGCGCAGCGCGCCGGCGGTGTCGGTCGTGAAGAACGGGTTGCCGGTGCCGGCCGCGAAGATCACGACGCGGCCCTTCTCGAGGTGGCGGATGGCGCGCCGGCGGATGTACGGCTCGGCCACCGCGCGCATCTCGATGCGCGGACAGCACGCGCGTCTGCACGCCGGCCTTCTCGAGCGCGTCCTGGAGCGCCAGCGCGTTGATGACGCGTGGCCAGCATGCCCATGTAGTCGGCGGTGGCGCGGTCCATGCCCGCCGGCGCTCGCGGCGACGCCCCGGAAGATGTTGCCGCCGCCGATGACGATCGGCGACCTGCACGCCGAGCGTCGGCGACCTCGCGCACCTCGGCGCCGACCCGCATCGAGCACGGCGGATCGATCCCGTAGCCCTGGCTCCCGGCCAGCGCTTCTCCCGAAAGCTTCAGGACGATGCGGCGGTACGCCGGGCGCGCCGAGCCGGCATCCGCCGCCACGGCTAGCCCGCCTCGCCGACCTGGAACCGGGCGAAGCGCTTGACGACGATCCGCTCGCTCGGTCTTGCCGCGTTCACCTGTCCACGAGGTCCTTCACCCTCGTCTTGCCCGTGCGCGTCCTTGATGAACGGCTGCTCGAGCAGGCACTGCTCGCTGAAGAACTTCTCGAGCTTGCCCTCGACGATCTTGTCGATGCACCTGGGGCGGCTTCTTCTGGTCGGCCATCTGCGCGCGGTAGATCTCGCGCTCCTTCTCGAGCGACCTCGCCCGGCACGTCTTCGCGCGCGACGTAGGCGGGGTTGGCGGCGGCCACCTGCATGCCGAGGTCCTTGACGAGCTCCTGGAACGCGTCGGTCTCGCGCCACGAAGTCGGTCTCGCAGTTGACCTCGATCGAGCACGCCGAGCTTGCCGCCGGCGTGGATGTAGCGTGCCGACGACGCCTTCGCTTGCGCGTCGCGGTGCCCGCGCTTCGCTGCGCGTCGGCCAGCCCCTTCTTGCGCAGGTACTCGACGGCCGTCTCGCAGGTCGCCGTCGGTGGCCTGCAGCGCGGCCTTGCAGTCCATCACGCCGGCGCCGGTGCGCTCGCGCAGCTCCTTGACCAGTCTGGGCGTCGGCCGCCATCAGGCTAGCCTCCGCCTCGGCCGGCGCCAGCTCCGCCATCTCGGCCCGCGTGTCGGCCTCGGCGCCCGCCTCGCGCCTCGTCCTTCGGCCAGCGTGCCGCGGCCCTCGTTGATCGCGTCGGCGATGCGCGAGGTGATGAGCCGCACGGCGCGGATGGCGTCGTCGTTGCCGGGCATCGGGTAGTCGATGCCGGTCGGATCGCAGTTGGTGTCGACGATGGCGACGATCGGGATGCCCAGCCGCTGCGCCTCGGCCACCGCGATCTTCTCCTTGCGCGGGTCGATGATGAACACCGCCGACGGCAGCGGCTCCATCATCTTGATGCCGATCAGCGCCTTCTCGAGCTTCTCGCGCTCGCGGTCGAGCTCGAGGGCTTCCTTCTTCGGCAGCCGCTCGAACTCGCCCGTCTCCTTCATCTCCTCGAGCTTCTTGAGGCGGGCGATCGACTTGCGGATGGTCGTGAAGTTGGTGAGCGTGCCGCCCAGCCAGCGCTGGTTGACGTAGAACATCCCGCAGCGGCTCGGCCTCTTCGAGCACCGTCTCCTGCGCCTGCTTCTTGGTGCCGATGAACAGCATCGGTGCCGCCGCCGGCGCCGAGGTCGCGCACGAAGGCGTAGGCCTCGCGGAACTTCTTGAGGGTCTTCTGCAGATCGATGATGTAGATGCCGTTGCGCTCGCCGAAGATGTACTTCTGCATCTTCGGGTTCCAGCGCTTGGTCTGGTGGCCGAAGTGCACCCCGGCCTCCAGCAGCTCCTTCATCGTCAGTGCGGCCATGCATCCTCCTCTCGGTTGGCCTCCGCCGCGCTGCCGGCGGCATCGCGTTCCCGCACCGATGACAGCGCGGCGTGCGTGATGGTGAGCTACGTCGTGTACTTCGCGTTGATCCGCACGTACTCCTCGCTGAGATCGCAGGTCCAGACGCGATCCTCGCCGCGGCCCAGGCCGAGGTCGATCGTGATCGTCGTACTCCGGCCGTCCCATGATCTCGCGGATCGCGCTCCAGGCGCACGCCTTCTCTGCAGCATCGCCTCGCTCGACCAGACGCTCCTCGCCGAACGCGATGGCGACCTTGTCCTGGTCGATACGCGCCGCGCGACTTGCCGAGCGCCATCATGATCCGGCCCCAGTTCGGGTCCGCTGCCGTTGATCGCGGTCTTGACGAGCGGCGAGTTCGCCACGCTGCGGGCGGCGACGCAGCGCGTCGCGCCGGCTGGCCGCGCCCGCGCACGCAGACCGTCACGAGCTTGGTGGCCCCCTCGCCGTCGGCGACCAGCATGCGGGCCAGCTGCGCCATCAGCGCCTCGAGGCCGCCCGCGAACTGCCGCAGGCCCCGCGCGCCGGACTCGAGCGGCGCGTTCTCGGCGAGGCCGTTGGCCAGCACGGCCACCGTGTCGCTGGTGGACTGATCGGAGTCGACGGTCATCCGGTTGAACGAGCCGATCGACCGCGCGCCGCACGACGCCGTCCAGCGCGCCGCGCGCGACCGACGGCGTCGGTCGCCACGAAGCAGAACATCGTGGCCAGGTGCGGCTCGAGCATCGCCACGCCCTTGGCGATGCCGCCCATCGTGACCGGTCGCCCGCCGACCTCCACGCCGCAGCGCCGCTTCCTTGGGCCGCGTGTCGGTCGTCATGATCGCCTCGGCCGCCGCGCGGCCGCCCTGCGGCGACAGCGCCTTCGACCAGCTTCGGCAGCGCGGCGCGGATCCGGTCCATCGGCAGCGGCACCCCGATGACGCCGGTCGACGGCGATCAGCACGTGGTTCGCGGGAATGCGCAGCAGCTCGCCCACGAGTCTTGCGTCATCTCGCGCGCGTCCTTGACGCCGCTGCTCGCCGGTGCAGACGTTGGCGCAGCCGCTGGACGCCACGATCGCCTGGGCCACGCCCGCCGCGCGCGTGCTCCATCGAGACACGAGCACCGGCGCGCCCTTCACCTGGTTCGAGGTGAACACCGCGGCCGGCGCGCGCCGGCGTCGAGGAGTAGATGAGCGCCAGGTCCTTCTTGCCGCTCGGCTTGATGCCGGCGACGACGCCGCCGGCGAGGATGCCGGGCACGGCGGTGATGCCGCCGTCGAGCCACTCGATGCTCGGCGCATCGCGGCTTCAGGGGTACACCGGGCGGCGCCTCGAGGCCCGGTCCGCTCGTTCCAGCCGAACATGCACGTTGAGGTTCTGCACGCCGTTGGCGGAGCCGCCCTTGCCGAGGTTGTCGATCGCCGACACGCATACGGCGCCGGCCGGTCCGCGGGTCCGCCACCACGGTGACGTCGCAGTAGTTCGAGCCGACGACGGCGCGGGTCGTCGGGCGCTCGCCCTCGTCGAGCACGCGCACGAACGGCTCGCCCGCGTAGAACTCTCGATAGACGTCCAGCAGCCGCCGCCGTCGTCATGCGCCGCGGCCAGCGGCACCGACGCCGTCGTGAAGAGCCCGCGGTTGAGCGGCACGAGGTGGGGCGTGAAGGCGACCCGCAGCGGCGCGCCGGCGAGCGCCGCTCAGCTCCTGCTCGATCTCCGGGCGTGTGCCGGTGGGAGGCGATGCCCGTACGCCTGCACGTTCTCGTTGGCCTCGGTGTAGAGGTACATCGGGTCGATCTTCCGCCCCTGCGCGCCCGGCGCCGGTGACGCCCGACTTGCCGTCGATGACGATCCCGTCGAGCCGCGCGAGCCCGGTCGCTGAAGCAGCGGCGCCGTCGCCAGCATCGCGCCCCGGCCGGGTAGCAGCCGGGCGAGGCGACGAGCGAGCGCGCCGGCGATCGCCTTGCGATGCAGCTCCGGCAGCCCGTACACCGCCTCGACCGAGCCCGGGCGGATCGATGTGCGGCGCCTTGTACCAGGTGACGTAGTCGTGCAGGATCGCGCAGCCGGTAGTCGGCCGAGAGATCGATCGACCTTGCGGCCGCGCCGCCGCAGGACCGGCACCGCGCCTCTGCGACTCCATGTGAGGCAGCGCGAGGAAGACCGACGTCGGCGACATCCGGCGAGCCACTCGGCGTCGAGGTCGTGAAACGCGCAGCTCGCTGATGCCCGCGCAGATGCGGATAGCGCCTTGCCGAGCGGCTCGCCGGCGAGACGCTCGGACGTCACACCAGTGAGCGTGACCTTCGGATGCACGGAGCAGCAGACGCAGGAGCTCCGCCCCCATGTACCCGCTGGCGCCGGCGACCGCGACGCGAACCATGGCGCGTCGGTGCCGACACTAGCGCTTCGAGTACTGGAACTTCTGGCGAGCGCCCGGCTGGCCGTACTTCTTCCGCTCGCGCATGCGCGGGTCGCGCGTGAGCAGGCCCGCCTTCTTGAGCGGCAGCCGGAGCTTCTCGTCGAAGCGCACCAGCGCGCGCGAGGCCGTGACGGACCGCGCCGGCCTGGCCTGCCGGTCCGCCGCCGCCGACGGTCACGAGCACGTCGAACTGGCCCGACGGTGCTCGTGACCTCGAAGGGCTGCGCGATGATCATGCGCAGCGTCTCGCGCGGGAAGTAGTCCTCGAAGGCCCGCCGGTTGACGACGATCCGGCCCGGGCCGGGCCGGATCCACACGCGCGCCACGGACGTCTTGCGCCGACCGGTCGCCGTAGAACCGATCGAGCACGGCGGCCATCACCGGCCCTCCGCCTGCGATCGTGCAGCGGCCTGAGGCTGCTGGGCCTGGTGCGGATGCGCGGCGCCCCGGTAGACCTTCAGCTTCTTCGCCATGGCCCGTCCCGAGCCGGTTCTTCGGCAGCATGCCCTGCACCGCCCACTCGATGACGCGCTCCGGGTGGGTCTTGAGCATCGTTTCGGCGCGGACCTCGCGCAAGCCCGCCGATGTAGCCGGAGTGCCAGCGGTACAGCTTGTCGTGCAGCTTGCGTCCGGTGAGGTGGACCTTCGCGGCGTTGACCACGACGACGTGGTCGCCGACGTCGAGGTGCGGCGCGAAGGTCGGCTTGTGCTTGCCCCTGCAGGATCGACGCGACGCGGCTCGCCAGACGCCCGAGCACCTGCCCCTCGGCGTCCACGACGAACCACTTGCGCTGGATTTCGCTCTCTTTCGGAACGGGCGTCGGCATCAGCTTCCCCTGACAGCTCTAAATAGGCGTCCAGACGGACAAATTCGTGCGCCGCCATACTTTAAAGGAGAGGACAGGGCGTGTCAACGAATCTTGGTCTTGCCGGGCCACGGGCAGAGGGTCTGCACGGCACACGCTGGACACGAGCGGCTTCTTCGCCGCGCAGCAGCGCCGACCCGTGGCTCTGCAACAGATGGGTCGTCGAGGCGTCCAGCTCGGTCTCGTTGGCAGCACGTCGACGAGCTGGTCGTGGATCTCGTCGGGGTCCTCGGAACGCGCCAGACCCGAGCCGCTGAGAGACCCGGAACACGTGCGTGTCGACCGCGATCGCCTGCTCGCCGAACGCGTTGCCCGAGATCACGTTCGCCGTCTTGAGGCCCACGCCCGGCAGCGCGGTCAGCGACTCGCGACGGTCGCGGCACCTCCCCGCCATGGCTGGTCGACGAGGGCCTTCGCCATACCGATGATCGAGCGAGTCTTCGCTCGATAGAACCCGGTGGAGCGAACGTCCTGCTCGAGGGTCGCCGGCATCGGCCGCCGCGTAGTCGGGCGCGGTCCGGTACTTCTTGAAGAGGGCCGGGGTCACCATGTTGACCCGCTCGTCGGTGCACTGGGCGCGAGAGAATCGTCGCCACCAGGAGCTCGAGTGGATTCCTGAAGTCGAGAGCGATCTTCGCGTCGGGATAGGCTTTCTTGAGCGCGCGAACGATCTTTCGGGCTCGGGCGCGCTTGGCGTCTCGCGACTCTCTCACGAGCGTGAAGCCAGGAATCGCCCGAGGCGACTCAAGCCCTCCTGGATCCGCTCGAGCGACGAGGCGTAGGAGAACCGCAGATAGCCCTCGGCGTTGGTCCCGAACGCCGCGCCCGGGGTCACCGCGACGTGGCTCGATTCGAGGATCTCGCGAGCGAGGCTCACCGAATCCGCGGAGACAGCTGCCGCGCGTTGGCCAGAACGTAGAACGCGCCGGTCGGCTCGGCGCCGACGCCGAGGCCGATCGATCCGGAGCCCGGCGATCATCGCGCGACGCCGGTCGTCGAAGATCGCGCGGAATCGACGGCTGTCGTCGCCCGCCTCGCGGAGCGCGGCGACGCCCGCCCACTGGACGAACTCGTTCGTCGAGATGAAGAAGTTGCCGTAGAGCGTCTGCAGCGCCCGGATGTGCTCCGCGCGGGCCGACGACCCACCCGAGTCGCCAGCCCGGTCATGGCGTAGGCCTTCGAGAACCCGTTGAGCACGAACGCCCGATCGGTGAACTCGAGGACCGTCCGGTCTCGCCCGTCGTAGCTCAGTCCGTGATAGATCTCGTCGGACACGATGAACGGACCGTTCCCGCGGCTGAGCTCGGCGATCGCGGCGATCCGCTCCGCCGACAGCACCGCCCCGGTTGGATTGGCCGGCGAGTTGATCACGATGGCCCGGGTACGCGGGCCGAGTCGCCCGCGGATCGCCTCGGGCCGGTACTGAAAGCCGTCGCTCTCGGTCACGCCGACGTAGACCGGACGGCCCTCCGCGCATAGCGGATGAAGTTCGGATAGCACGCGTAGTAGGGATCGCTGAGGACGACCTCGTCGCCCGCGTCGAGAAGGTGGCCGAACAGCAGGAGCATCGCCGGCGAGGTGCCCGCGGTTACCAGGATCTGATCCGGGCGAGATCGTCACCCCGTACGTTCCGGCGTAGTGCTCCGCGATCGCTTCCCGGAGAGGCAGGATCCCGAGGCTGTGGGCGTAGCGGGTGCGACCGTCCTGATCGCGCGCTCGAGGGCGTCGCGGACGACGGCGGCGCCTCGAAGTCCGGCTCGCCGAACTCGAGGTGGACGACGTCGATGCCCGACCGCTCCAGCTCCTGGGCCCGCTCGGCCACCTCGACCGCGAGGAACGGCTCGATCTCCTGATCCGCCTGGCGAACGTCAACCGCCTCCCTCGTTCGGTCCTTACGCATCCGCAGACGGGTCTGGAGGATCTCCCGCAGCATCCCCGGCCCGTGGCGAAGCACACCGACCTTGCTGCCGGACTGATCGGCCCAGTTCACCGGCACCTCGACGATACGATATCCGGCGGCGCGGGCCAGAAGGAGAAGCTCGACGTCGAAGGCGAAGCCCCGCGTGGACAGCGCCTGGAACAGTCGCTCGGCGGCCAGCCCGGTGAAAGCCTTGAATCCGCACTGCGAGTCCGAGACACCCTCGAGGCCCAGCCGAGCCACGAACCAGTTGAACACGCGTCCGGCGAGGACCCGGTGGCGTCGAGCCGCCACCGACACGCCGGGATCGCGCAGGACGCGCGAGCCGATCGCGACGTCGGCGCCCGTGACCAGAAGCGGCTCCAGGCGCTTGAGCTCGTGGATGGGCGTAGCGCCGTCCGCATCGGCGAACAGGCGATAGGCCCCACGAGCCGACAGCATCCCGCGTGCGCACCGCGGCTCCCTTACCGGCGTTCGCGCTCGCGCCTGAGGATCCTGACCGACGAGATACCGCCGGGACTCGACGACCGCGGACGTCCCGTCGCGCGAGCCGTCGTCGACGACGACGACCTCGTAGGGCTCTGTCACGCCCCTCGAAGTACGCGACGACCGTGTCCAGGAACGGCGGGAGCCGCAGCGCTTCGTTGTACGCCGGGATGACGACCGACCAGCGAGGCGTCACCGCTTGCCGGCGATCGTCGAGGCGTCGCCGCCGTCCCGCGGCGGCGGTCTCATGCGCGGCGCGCGCCACGCCGTGAGCCACGGCGGGCGCCACGCTCTTGTTGAACACGCTGGGGATGATGTACTCGGCGCAGAGCTCGCTCGCGACTCACGCACGCGGCCAGCGCCCGCGCCGCCGCGAGCTTCATCTCGTCGTTGACGCGCGCGCGCGCGGCGTCGAGCAGCGCCACGGAAGAAGCCGGGGAAGCACAGCACGTTGTTGATCTGGTTCGGGATAGTCCGAGCGTCCCGTCGCCATCACCCGAACGTGCCGGCTCGGCCTCCTCGGGCTGATCTCGGGATCCGGGTTGGCCATGGCGAAGACGATCGGGTCGCGGCGCCATCGCGCTTCAGGTCGCGCGCCGTCAGGATCCCGGGACCGAGAGGCCGATGAACACGTCCGCGCCGCTCGAGCGCCGCGCCGAGGCCGCCCGTGACCCGGCGCGGGTTCGTGGTCGACGGCGACCCACCGCTTCATGAAGTCCATGCCCTGGGTCCGGCCGCGGTGGATGATGCCGTGCTCGTCGACGCCGATGATGTCGCGCACGCCGCTCGACCTGGAGAATCTTGATGGTCGCGGTGCCCGGCGGCGCCGACACCCGTCACGACCACGCGGATGCGCCGCGGCGTCCTTGCGGACGATCCTCAGGGCGTTGAGCAGGGCCGCCAGCACGACGACCGCCGTGCCGTGCTGGTCGTCGTGGAAGACGGGGATGTCGAGCTCCTTCCGGAGCCGCTCCTCGATCTCGAAGCAGCGCGGGGCGGCGATGTCCTCGAGGTTGATGCCGCCGAAGGCCGGCGCGATCGAGCTTCACGGTCTCGACGATCTTGTCCGACGTCCTTGGTGCCGAGGCAGATCGGGAAGGCGTCGACCCCGGCGAACTCCTTGAAGAGCATCGCCTTGCCCTCCATCACCGGCAGCGCCGCCTCCGGCCCGATGTCGCCGAGCCCGAGCACGGCCGTGCCGTCGGTGACCACGGCGACGGTGTTGTGCTTGATCGTCAGCGAGAAGGCGCGCTGGCGGGTCGTCCCGGATCGCCAGGCACACGCGGGCGACGCCGGGCGTGTAGGCCATCGAGAGGTCGTCGCGGGTACGGATCGGCGACCTTGTTGCGGATCTCGATCTTGCCCCCGAGGTGCATGAGAAACGTGCGATCGGAGATGGGGCCGACGCGGACCCCGGCCACACGCCTGAGCCGGCTGACGATCTGCTGAGCGTGGACGCTGTCGCGCGCCTTGACGGTGATGTCGCGCTCGGTCCGCTCGCGGGTCGTCTCGACCAGGTCGACGGCGCCGATGTCACCCCCGGCGCCTCCGATCGCCGATGCCACGCGACCGAGCATCCCGGGCGGTTGGCGATCTGCAGTCGGACGATGAAGCTGTAGCTCGCGCTCGGGGCGATCACCACGGACGTCGATTCTACCCCTCTCTGGCTGGGCCCCGTGAAGCGGTATGAGCCCCAGATCTACGGGAACTCCGGGAGGGGCTCGCGGTTAGAAGACGATCTCAGGAGATCGTGAATAGCCGGAACGAAGGGCCGGTCTGAGACCTACGGACGTTCAACCCGGTAGTTTCTACTGAGTTCGCGTGCGGTGCCTACTGGCGGGATGGCCTGCCACCTACTTCCGATGGTGTGGATGAAAGTCCAGATTGATGAAACGTTCCGGGTCGTCGGAGCATCTGAACGATCAGGAATCTGAATGAAGGGAAATCCGGGTGACACGATGACATTCAGAGAGACTCGCGAAGCCTCCGAGGGCAGCTCGGCGGCCTCAGTCGGATTGGCGTCGACGGACGAGCGGGAGAGCCCTGTCCCGGTCGTCGATGACGACGAGGAGGAAACTCCTCAGGCCGCCGTCGAGGAAACGTACGCGTCCGCTCCCCAGCAAGGGTGAGGACCCGGTCCGTCCTGTATCTGAAGGAGATCGGCAAGGTCTCCTGCTCACGGCCGCGCAGGAAGTCGAGATTGGACGGCGTATCGAGGTCGGGCCAGATCGCCTGCGGCGAGCCCTGGCCGGAATCCCGATGGCCGTCGAGGCGCTCGCTCGACGGTCAGGCGACCAGCTGCGGCGCGGCGAGACGCCCGCCGACGACGTGATGGTCCTGGCCGGAGGGCGGCGAGCTCGAGCGCCAAGACGGTCCGGCCCGTGCTCCTGGCCTTCGAGCGCATCCGCCGGCTCGAGCGGAAGATCGCCCGCCTGCGAGGCCTCGCTCGCGACGAGGCGGCGGTCGGCCGCGTATCGCCGGGACACGTCGCGGCGATCGGCGGCGCACCGTCAGGCGATCCAGAAGATCGTCGCCGATATGCCGCTGAAGCCCGCGCTGATCGACGACATTCTGGCCCAGGTGCGGCGCCGCTGGCGAGCAGATCAGCACGCTCGATCGCGCGAGCCGGCGCGGCCGACGCCCCGGCGGCGGCGCGCGAGCTGCGCGCGCTCGAGCAGCGCACCGGCCTCACCCGGAAGCACTCTGGGTCCGCTGCTCGAGCAGATCGAGCGGAACGACCGCACCGTGCGCCAGGCCAAGCGCGAGCTGATGGAGGCCAACCTGCGGCTCGTCGTCTCGGTCGCGAAGCGCTACCTGGGCAGCGACCTGTCGCTGCTCGACCTGGTGCAGGAGGGCAACATCGGCCTGATGAAGGCGGTGGACCGCTTCCAGTACCGGCGCGGGTTCAAGTTCTCGACCTACGCCACCTGGTGGATCCGTCAGGCCATCACGCGGGCGATCGCCGACCACTCGCGGACCATCCGCATCCCGGTGCACATGGTGGAGACGCTGAACCGCATCTCGCGTGTCAACCGCGACCATGGTCAACGAGATCGGCCGCGAGCCGACGCCCGAGGAGCTGGCCCAGCGCACCGGGCGTGCCGGCGAAGAAGGTCCGGCTCATCCTCGAGTCCTCGCGCAAGCCGCTCTCGCTGGAGACGCCGATCGGCGAGGATTCCGAGCTGGGCGACTTCCTCGAGGACAAGTCGCGCGGGTCGCCCAACGACTCCCTGCTCAACCAGGACCTGACGCACGCAGGTCGAGCGGGCGCTCGGCATGCTGTCGCCCAAGGAGAAGGAGATCCTGCGGCTGCGCTTCGGCATCGGCGAGGAGGGCGAGCACACCCTGGAAGAGGTCGGCAAGCGCTTCGACGTGACGCGCGAGCGCATCCGGCAGATCGAGGCCAAGGCGCTCCGGAAGCTGCGGCACCCGCTCCGGGGCCGCAACCTCCGCGCCTTCATCGAGAGCTGATCGGGTCGGCGCCTCCCGGGCCCCCGCGCCGTTTCCTACCGCTTCGTCAGCGAACCTCCCTAGTGCTCCGCCAGCAAGTAGGTATTGATCCCGCTGTCCGGCGGCGAGCCGCTGATCATCGTCATCATGGTGGCGATCTCGCTCCGGTGATGGGTGGCGTGGTTTGCCACGTGCTGGAGGAGCGGCCAGAGCGGCGCTCAACGGCTCTGCCCTCCTGGTTCCGGTACTGATGACCCGCTCGAGCTCGGTCGGCGCCAGCCCCTCCACGAAGCGCCGCTGCTCCCGTTCGATTTCGTCCCACGGTGCCCGGATCGAGGCGAGCGGTCTGGAACTCGTCCCCGGGGACCGTCGTGGTCGCGACGCCCTTCCAGCGGGCCAGCCAGATCCAGTCCGCTCCGTAGAGGTGTCCGAACATGCGCCGGACGCGTCGTGTAGCTGAACTGCTTGCCCACGTCGCGTGACACGAGCTTCCTCGCCGAGCGCCGTCGCGACGTCGAAGAGCCGGCGGTTGGCCCACCGGTGGTAGGCGTAGAGCTCCCGGAACATGTGGACGCTCATCGGCCGTCCCTCCTCTACTCCAGGACGGCGACCACGTCGCCTTCCTGGACGGTCTGCCCTTCCTGCACCCTGATCTCCTTGACCGCGCCGGCCCGCGGCGCCTCGACGGGGATCTCCATCTTCATCGACTCGAGCACGATCACCGCGTCGCCCGCCGCCACGCGGTCGCCCGGCTTGGCCGGCGATCTGGAAGACGACCCCGTGATGTGCGCCTTGATCTCCTCAGCCATTGAACGCTCCTTGTTCGAGCAGCTGCGTGTGCACCCGGCCCGAGCCGGAACTCGTCGCTCGCGATGATCCGCGCGCAAGGAACGGAATCGTCGTCTCGACGCCCTCGATGACGCACCGGTCGAGAGCCGCGCGCCATCCGCGTCAGCGCCTCGCTCGCGCGTGGCGCCGTGAGCGACGAGCTTGAGGAGCAAGCGGATCGTAGTGCACCGACACCGTGCTCCCCACCTCGACGCCGGACTCGATCCGGATTCCGTCTCCGGAAGGCAGGTCGAGCTGCGTGATCGTCCCCGGCGAGGGCAGGAAGCCCTTCGACGGGTCCTCAGCGTACACGCGGCACTCGATCGCCGCTCGACGCTGGACGATCTCGTCCTGGCGCCACGGCAGCGGCTCGCCGCCGGCGACCCGGAGCTGGGCGACGACCAGGTCGAGACCGGTCACTTCCTCGGTCACCGGATGCTCGACCTGTAGACGGGCGTTCATCTCGAGGAAGTAGAAGCTCGCCGCCCTCGTCGACGAGGAACTCCATCGTGCCGGCGTTGGTGTAGCCGATCGCCGCGTGCGCCGGCAACCGCCGCCGCCGTGAGCCCGGCCTTGACCGCGGGCGGCAAGCCCGGCGCCGGCGACTCTTCCACCAGCTTCTGATGGCGGCGCTGGATCGAGCACTCGCGCTCGTGCAGGTGCACGACCGTCCGCGACCATCGCCGAACACCTGACCTCGACGTGCCGGGGCCGCTCGAGGTAGCGCTCGACGTAGAGCTCGCCGGTGCCGAACGCGGCCTGCGCGCGCCGCGCGGCCGTCGCGAACGCGCCGCGCGAGGTCACCGGCGCTGGCGACCCGCGCCATGCCGATTCCGCCGCCGCCGGCCGCGGCCTTCAGCATGACGGGAAGCCGACCGCGCGCGCGACGGCCTGCCGCCCCGGCACGATCGGCGACCGCGCTCGAAGCTCCCGGGCAGAACGGGCACGCCGGCGCGCGCTCATGAGTCGCCGCGCCTCGATCTTGTCGCCCATCGTCCGGATGGCGTCGGGCGTGGGCCCGACGAACACGAGCCCGGCCTGCTCGCATCGCCGTCGGCGAACCGCCAGTTCTCGGAGAGAAAGCCGTAGCCGGGATGGATCGCGTCGGCCCTGGCCCGCCGCGCGGCTGCGAGGATCCGGTCGGCGCTGAGATAGCTCTCGCGCGCCGGCGCGCCGCCGATCGCGACGGCCTCGTCCGCGTCGCGCACGTGGGGCGCGCCCGCGATCGGCCTCGGAGTAGACCGCGACCGTCCGCGAGACCGAGCTGACGGCACGCGCGGAAGATCCGGCGCGCGATCTCCCTCGATTGGCGACGAGGACCGTTTCGATCAACGCGGATCAGGTCGTGCCGCTGGCGTCGCGGCCGGCGTCGAGGGCGGCCACGCGCCAGCCTTCGGGCGTGGACGCCCAGCGGGCCGTGACCACCGCCGAGCCCGAGGGGCCGTCGAGCCTGTTCTTCACGAGCCGCTGGCTGCCGAGCCGCGCGCAGGCGGTGATCCGAACCCGGAATGCCGGGTACCGCGCAGGCGGTCCACGCCGTCGCCTCGAGGACCAGGCCATTCGGCGAGCCATCGCTCCAGCGCCGGCTCGTCGGTCGCAACCAGCGCCTCGCCGAACGAGCCGAGTGGCCCGCGGCGAGATCGTCCGGAATGGGCCACGTGGTCCGGCCGTCCCCAGGCGAATGAACTCGCGCGCCTCGTCGGCGAGATCTCCGGCGCGGCGGCTCGCCCGGCGGCGGCGCGACGCGGCGTCGCCGGTCACGCCGCGGCGGCCAGCAGCAGCTCCTCGAGGCAGCGCTGCCTGCGCCGCCGCGCGCGCCGTCGCCGGCGAATCGGCGGCGAGATGCTCGAGGATCGTCCGACCGTCCGCGATGTGCCGCTCCTCGTCGGCGATGCAGCGCGCCAGCATCCGCGCGCGTCGGCGGCTCGTAGACGGGATTGGCGCGCGCCAGGTGGTCGCTCGATAGGTCGCGAGCAGGTGTGGCTTGAGAACCGAGTACACGCCGACCAGGCGCTCCACGGTCTCGACCCGGTCGTTCGGCTCCTCCAGGCGGTCCATGAACCGGACGACGTCGGGATTGGCGGGCTCGGAGACGCTGAGCGGGCGCTCGCAGCTCGGGAAGACGCCGGCCGAACGCGTCGCACGTGCTGGGCGCAGATCCCAGACGTGGCGGCCCAGGAGCGAGCTTCGCGGAAATCTCGGGCGTCAGGGCGATCCAGCCGCCGACGGCGCGCATCGTGCGCTCGACGACGTAGCGGTAGTTCCGGAGCAGGCGCGCCGAGTGGTCGGCGCTGAAGTGGCCGTCCAGGGGCTGCGGCACGCGGCGTCAGTAGACTTGAGATCGCTGGGTCGTCTTGATCAGACGCTCGATCTCTTCCTCGGTGAAGCCCGCCAGACGCCGCACGTCGGTCGCGATCGAGATGGGCACCGCGTCGTGGTCGCCCTCGCGCCGGACGCCGCCGAGGTTGAAGCGCTCGTCGATGCTCTCCTGAACTCGATCGCCCGCCGCCGGCGCTCGGGGTCGCCCTCGGTCAGCTTCGTTGAGCCACTTCGAGCCCATGCGCACGTGGGTGATCTCGTCGGCCAGGACGAAGTCGACGGCGCGCTCGAGGATCGGATCGCCGATCTTCCGCGCGATGTGGACGAGCTGGTTGAAGACGTCGCACGCCAGCCCCTCGAGCCCGCGGTTCACGCCCGCGACGCGAGCCGCCGCGTCCTCGGCGCAGGCGCAGCGCCAGAGGATCGTCGTCTCCGGAAACTCGCCGGCGTACCCGCCGAGGTGCTCGAGCAGCCGCAGATAGATCTCGACGTGGCGCGACTCGTCCCAGACCTGCCGCGCCATGTCCATCGTGAATTCCCACGGCGCGTCCGGGAAGTCGCAGACGGTCCGGCCCGGCGCCCTCCATCGCCTGCAGCTCGCCCACCATGATCCCGTGGACGCGCTCCTTGATCGACTCGCGGCTCGACAGGTCGGGGAACGGCGGGAGCCCCTGATCGACCTTCAGCTCGGCGACGTCGCGCGCGCGCATCCTGACGAATCGATCCTCCCGCGCGAGCTTGTCGTAGGCGATCGGACGATCCATGGGGCGCTCTCCCGAGGAATGAACGGCTGTTCATCGAAGTGTAAACGAGCCTCCGGCGGCGTGGCAACGCGCGCCTACTGCGGGCGCGTCGTCTCCGTCCGCGCAGAAGCGCGGCCGGAACGACTGTCCCGTCGCCGAAGCGTGATCTGAGCCGGTCCACGACGCGCGCCAGGCGCTCGCGGCGCAGCGCGCGCCGGGTCGAGCAGGTCGAGCTGGCCCTTCCCCGACGGCCCGAGCCGCGAGGCGGAGAGACCCGATCAGACGGACCGGCGCGTGACCGGATCGCGCTCGAGGAGCGCGAGGGCGCGGCGATAGAGCTCGAGGCCGTCCTGGGTCGGCTCGCCGGTGGCGCTCCGCGTGAGCGTCTCGGAAGTCGGCGCCAGCCGCAGCTTGAGCGTGACGCGGCCGGCCGCGAACTCGCTGCTCGCGCAGCTCGCGCCGCGACGCGCTCGGCGTGGGCCCGCAGCGTCGTCCTGAGCTGGTCCGGGTTCGTGCAGTCGACGCCGAACGTCTCCTCCGCGCCGATCGACTTCGGCACGCCGTAGGGCTCGACCGGCCGATCGTCCCGGCCGAAGGCCAGGTCGTGCAGGGCCCGGCCGTGCTTGCCGAAGCGTCGCGCCAGGAGCTCGCGCGGCGCGCGCTGGAGCTGACCGATGGTGGTGAAGCCGAGATCGCCGAGCGCCTTGGCCATGACCGCGCCCCACGCCCCAGAGACGCTCGATGGGCAGCGGCGCCGAGGAATCGCGCCTCGTCGCCGGCGGCGACGACGACGAGCCCGTCGGGCTTCTCAGCTCGGACGCCACCTTTGGCGACGAACTTGTTGGCGGCGAGCCCCGCCGACGCCGTCAGCCCGGTCTCGTCCAGGATGCGGCGCTTGATCAGCCGAACCGCATCGGGCGGCTGCCGAACAGGGACTCGGTGCCCGTCGAGATCCACGAACGCCTCGTCGACCGACGACCGGCTCGACCAGCGGCGAGAAGCTCGACGAGGATGCGCCATGACCTGACCGACACGCGCTGGTACTTCTCCATGTCGACCGGCAGGAACGCGGCGTGCGGGCAGAGCCGCGCGGCGCGTGAGATGGGCATCGCGGAGCGGACGCCGTACGGCCGGGCCTCGTAGGAGGCGGCGGAGACCGACGCCGCGCCCGCCGGGGCTCGGCGCCCACGATGACGGGCCGGCCGCGCAGCTCCGGGCGATCGCGCTGCTCGACCGCCGCGTAGAACGCGTCCATGTCGACGTGCGCGATCGCTCGCGGCGACCGCCGCCGGGAGGCAGGCGCCGTCCGCGGCGCGAGGTCACCCCACGCGAGACCGAGCTCGGAGGCGACGCCGGTCAGCGCGGCGACGACGAAGGCGATGTGCTCGTCGAGCTCGACGCCCGAGCTCCGCGGCGCCGCGGTAGACGTCGTCGCGGTTGACCGTGCGCGCGAACGCCTTGTCCTTGAGCTTCTTCTGCACCGACGACGGCTCGAGCCCGGTGATGACGCGACCCGGCCGGACGAGGCGCACGGCGTGAACGAAGCCGGAGAGCTCGTCGCACGCGTAGAGGGCGCGGTCGAGAGCGGCGACACGCGCGGCATGCCCGGAGTAGTCGGCGTGGGCCAGGATGGCGTAGACGACCCGCTCGGGCACACCGCGCGCCAGGAGGATCTCGGCGCCCTTCATGGGATGGTGCGGCGCCCGTGGGATGCATCTCGTAGTCGAAGTCGTGGAGCATGCCGGCCATGCCCCACTCGTCGAGATCCTCGCCGTAGCGCTCGGGCGTAGGCGCGCATGGCCGTCTCGACGGCGCGGGCGTGCTTGCGGAGGCTGTCGCTCCTGGTGAACTCGGCGAGAACCGTCCAGGCGCGATCGCGAGAGATCACGCGCGTCGCGTCTGCTGGTTCCGCCACTTGTCGATCGATTTCTTCGAGAACATCCAGGCGCCGTCGAGCTGAACGGATGGGATGAGCCGCTCGGAGGCCAGTGACGCGAGCTTGCCCTCGTCCATGGCGAGATAGGTCGAGGCCTCTTGAGGCTCAGCATGTCCTGGGCGTCACGCGCGTTCCTCCTCCAGTCTCTTTCGTACGGTCTCGAGCTCGTCCTCGAGCGACGCGGATGCGCTCGACGAGCTGCTCGATGGCCTTGGCTCACCGGGATCCGGCAGGTCGGTCTGGTCCAGGTCGATGTCGCCGGCCACCCGCTGACCGTCACGGTAGGTTACCCGCCCCGGAACGCCGACGACAACGGAGTTCGGCGGCACGTCGCGCACGACGACCGAGCCCGCGCCGATCCGGCTGCCGTCGCCGATCTTGAAGGCGCCGATGATCTTGGCGCCGGCGCCGACGACGACGTTGTCGCCGCAGCGTCGGATGGCGCTTCTCGCGCTTCGAGGCTGGTCCCGCCGAGCGTCACGCCCTGCAGCAGCGTGACGTTCTCGCCGACCTCGGCGGTCTCGCCGATGACGACGCCCATGCCGTGGTCGATGAAGAGGCCGGGCCCGAGCTGCGCGGCGGGATGGATCTCGATGCCCGGTGACGAAGCGCGACACGTGCGACAGGAAGCGGGCGGCAATCGTCCAGCCGCGCCGCCACATCGCGTGGGCCGAGCCGGTGAAACGCCAGCGCGTGCACGCCCGGATAACAGAGCAGGACCTCGAGCGGTCGAGCGGGCGGCGGGATCGCGCTCATCGGACGGCCCGGATGTCGCGCGCAGGTCGATCGAACATCGCTCAGGCCTCCCGCGAGCCCGGTAGCGAGGCCGCCGCCGCGCAGCGCGCCCGCCGCGACGTCGGCGGCGTGCTTGCGGTCGTCCGGGAGCCCGTCGAGGGCGCGCTCGACCTCCGCGCGCCTCCAGACGGCACAGCTCCTCGACGAGCCGGCCCCGGCACGAGCTCGCTGGCCGACGCTCGCCGCCGCGATCGTCGGGCCGCAGCCGTAGGTCTGGAAGCGGACCTCGCACGGCGCGGCCGTCGCGCACGCGCAGGAAGAACCGCGCCAGGTCGCCGCAGCCCGGCGTACTCGGCCTCCCCGACGCCGTCCGGCTCGCGCATCATGCCGGCGTTGCGCGGATTCAAGAAGTGATCGACGAGCGTCGGGCTGTATCTCATGCGGCCCCGACGGGCATCGCCTGCCGTAGCTTCCGGACGAGCGGCTCGACGCACTCGATGACGTAGTCGATGTCCTCGGCGCGTCGTCGAGCGGCCGAGCGAGCAGCCGCACCGCGCCCATGGCCCAGTCGAGCGGTGACACCCATCGCGACCAGGACGTAGCGAGGGCTCGACGTTGCCCGAGGTGCACGCCGAGCCGGCCGAGACGCCGATGCCTTTGAGATCGAGGCCGAGCACGATCGACTCGGACTCCACGTGGCGGAACAGGAGATGCTGGCCGTCCCGGGAGCCGCTGGGTCGGATGGCCGTTGAGCCGCACCTCCGGCACCCGCGCCCGCACGCTCTTCCCACAGCCGGTCGCGCAGCGCCGTCGACGCCGCGTCGCCTCGGCGTGCATCTCACGCGCCCGCATCTCCACCGCCTTGCCGAGGCCCGACGATGCCCGCGACGTTCTCCGTCCCGGCCCGCCGCCGCCGCTCGTGCTCGCCGCCGTGCTGGACGGCGACCATCTTCGTGCCCTTGCGGATGAAGATCCCGGCGACGCCCTTCGGGCCGTAGATCTTGTGCGCCGAGAAGGACAGCACGTCGATGCCGAGCGCATGCGACGTCGAGGGGGAGCTTGCCGACCGTCTGCACCGCGTCGACGTGAAACGGGACCCCCGCTCCCGGGCGATGCGACCGATCGCCTCGATCGGCTGGAGGGTGCCCACCTCGCTGTTGGCGTGCATGATGCTGATCGCCACCGTGTCCGGGCGAATCGCACGGCGTCACGTCGTCGGGATCGACCATGCCGAACTCGTCGACGCCCACGCATGGTCAGGTCGAAGCCTTGCGCCTCGAGGGCGCTGCGCCGGCGCGGAGCACCGCGTGGTGCTCGACCTGCGAGGTGATGAGGTGTCCCTTGCCGCGGGCCCAGCGCCAGCCCCTTGAGCGCGAAGTTGTCGGACTCGGTCCCGCCCGACGTGAACACGATCTCCTGGCTGCGACACGTTGAGGAAGCTCGCCACGCGCTCGCGCGCCGTGTCCATGCCCTCCCGCGCCTCGCGCCCGAAGGCGTGGATGCTCGAGGGGTTGCCGTAGACCTCGCTGAAGTACGGCAGCATCTCGGCGAGCACCTCGGGGTGAACGGGCGTCGACGCGTTGTGATCGAGATAGACTCGACGGCTCATCGGCTTGCTCTCCATCTTTCACGATGCTACGCTCGCCTGGCGATGGACCGCGACGAAGACAGAAGCTCGGCGTGCTGCTCTCCACCGGGCCCGAGCATCCCAATCTCGAGACGGCGCTGGGCCTGTCGGACGCCGCGCTCGACCGCGGCGCCGAGCTCTACCTCTATCTCATCGACGACGGCGTCCGCGCGCTCGACGATCCGCGGATCCGCGCGCTGCCCGCGCGCGGCGCGAAGCTGTTCGTCTGCGCCTACGGCTGCCAGAAGCGCGCATCCCGCTGCGCGACGCCGATACGGTCACGTACTGCGGCCTGGTCGTGCTGACGGACCTCATCAACGGCACCGACCGCTTCATCGCGCTCAACTGAGCGCCCGTGGCCGACAGCCGACCCGTCCGTCGTCGTCGTGATCTCCGCGGATCCGCGCGCCTCGCACCGGGCGAACGAGGCCATGCGCATCGGCCTCGGGCATCGTCGCCGGCGAGAACGAGGTTGATCTTCGTGCTGCGCGGGCCGGCCGTCGCATCTCCTGGCCGACGACACCGACGAGCTCGTCGACGGCGACGACATCGCGCAGTTCCGGCGCGAACCTCAAGGCGCTCGGCGTGCCCTTCCACGTCGAGGCCGACGCCGTGCCCACCGATCCGGACCTGGAACGCCGAGCACCACCGCGGTCGTCCCGTCACGCCGCGAGCAGATCGCCGGGCTCGTCCGGCGGGGCCGGCGCGTCCTCGTGTTCTGATGGCCGGCGTCCTCCACCTGCTCAAGAGCCCGGACGCCGCGCTCGCCGCGAACGTGATCGACCAGCAGCGTCGCGCGCCGGCGACGGTCGTCCGGCGGTGCTTCCTCGCCGGGCAGCGCCGCCCTCAGCTGCCCGCCGGCGTGCGGTGTCCGCCGCGTGCGGCGTCGATCTCGTCCTATGACGAGCTTGCTCGACCTGCATCTTCGCGGCGGACCACGTCATCACCTGGTAGCCGTCGCCGCGGCGACGGCGACGCTCATCGGTTGCGGTACTCGTCCAGCCAGGCCATCTGGATCGACTCGAGGATCTTCTCGTTGGACGCCTTGGGGTCGTCGGTGAAGCCCGGCAGCTCGGTGACCCACCGGTGCAGGTCGGTGAAGCGGACGGTCAGCGGATCCACGCTCCGGGATGCTGCTCGCTGAGCGCGATCCCGATGTCCTCGGTGTCCCGCCAGGTCAGATCACTTCGGGAATCTCCACCACGACGTCGCCCCGCACCACCGCCTGACAGCCCAGCCGCGAGTGGATGGTCAGGCCCTCGGCCATGTCGAGCCGATCCTCCTCGTCGGGCTCCATCTCGGCAGAGGTTCTCCTCGCCTTCCTTCACGATGACGTGGCACGTGGTGCAGCGCGCAGCTGCCGCCGCAGTTGTGCTCGAGGTGGATGTGTTCGCCGAGCGCGATGTCGAGCAGCGAGCCCGGCTTGCCGTGGTCGGCCAGCGGATACTTCTCGTCGTCGACCTCGACCGTCACGTTGAGCGGCAGGAAGGTCACCTTGTGGACGGCCATCACTTCGGCTCCATGATCTCGTCGGCGCGCCGGCTCGCCAGGGCGCGCCCTTGAGCGCCGCGTCCATCATGAGCCTCGGCCAGCTGCTCGGTGGCCTGGTTCAGTGCGGTCGTCCGCTCGCGGATCAGGTCGCGGTCGCTGCCCCCGCGGGCGCGCTGCGAGCGCTGCCAGCGGCGTCGTCGATCGTCGCGCTCGTCGGCGCCGACCAGCGCGCGCCCTGGCGCGAGCGCGCGCTCGACGTGGGTGATGACCGTGTCGGCCTCGTTCCGCGCCTCGATGAGCAGGCGCGCCTCCACGTCGGCCTCGGCGTACGTGAACGACTCCTCGACCATCCGCTCGACGTCGGCCTCCGAGAGGCCGTAGGTCGGCTTCACCTCGATCGCCGGCGGCCTTGCCGGTGCGCAGCTCCGTGGCCGTGCACCTGCAGGATGCCGTTGGCGTCGATGAGGAAGCGTCACCTCGATCTTCGGCATCCCGGCCGGCATCGGATCGATGCCGCGCAGCTCGAACGCGCGCCAGCGAGCGGCAGTCCTTGGCCAGCTCGCGCTCGCCCTGCACCACGTGCATGTCGACCACGCGTCTGGCCGTCGACCGAGGTCGTGAACATCTCGCGCGCGCTGGTGGGGATCGTCGTGTTGCGCGGAATCAGCACGCTGACGATGCCGCCGAGCGTCTCGATGCCCAGCGACAGCGGCGTGACGTCGAGCAGCAGCATGTCGGTGATGCCGCCGGCCAGGATCTGGGCCTGCACGGCCGCGCCCAGGCGCCACGACCTCGTCGGGGTTGAGCTGGCTGTGCGGCGTCTTGCCGAACAGCTCCTGCACGCGCCGCGCGCACCAGCGGCACCCGCGTGGAGCCGCCCACCAGCACCACCTCGTCGATGTCCGCCGGCGGCAGCCCGGCGTCGGCCGAGCGCCATCCGGCACGGGCGGCAGCGTGTCGAGCCGACCAGCCGCTCGATGAGCGCCTCGAGCTCGGCGCGCGTGATCTCGCGGTGGTAGGTGAACGCCGTCGAACGGGATCGTCAGCGCCGTCCGCTCGTCGGCCGACAGGCGGATCTTGGCCGCCTCGGCGGCGAGCCGCAGCTCCTGCATGGCCTCGAGCGTCGCCGGCCGAGGTCGCGCGTCCGTGCTCGCCGTGCGCGGATGTCCTCGAGCAGCCACCAGGACGATCGCGCGGTCGAAGTCGTCGCCGCCGAGGTGCGTGTCGCCGTTGGTCGCCAGGACCTCGAAGATGCCGTCCTTGACGCGCAGGATCGAGATGTCGAAGGTGCCGCCGCCGAGGTCGTAGACGGCGATCACGCCGCTCGCTGATGCTGCTGCAGGCCGTAGGCGAGCGACGCCGCGGTCGGCTCGTTGACGATGCGGACGACGTCGAGCCCGGCGATGCGGCCGGCGTCCTTGGTCGCCTGGCGCTGGCTGTCGTTGAAGTACGCGGGCACCGTGACCACGGCCTTCTCGATCGGCTCGCCGAAGTGCGCCTCGGCCCGCTCCTTGCAGCGACTTGAGCACGATCGCCGAGACCTCCGGCGGCGTGACGTCGCGGCCGCCGATCTGCGATCTTCACGATCCCGTCGGCCGGCAGCAGCACCCGGAACGGGAAGTAGCCGCAGCTCGTCCTTGACGTCCTCCGTAGCCGCGGCCCATCAGCCGCTTGACCGAGTAGACGGTCGACCGGTCGGCCGGCGGACGAGCTGCCGCCTGCGCGGCCTCGCCGACCAGCACGCCGCCGCGCGTGAACGCACACGATCGACGGCAGGAGCGCGCTGGCCGTCCGCGATCGGGAATGACCCGGGCAGGCCGGTCGTTGTCGTCGACGTAGGCGACCAGGCTGTTGGTGGTGCCGAGATCAATGCCGACGATGCGCGACATGCGCTCTCCTCGATCCTCGCCGAGCGCTTCGTCGATGATCGTCGATCACGGTCCGCAGATAGGCGCGCGTGGCCAGCGCCTCCCTGAAGGCGGCGAGCACGCCGCGCCCGATCGCGCCGGCGCCGCCGCGTCCCACGCCTGGCTGCAGCGGGCCCGCGCAGACGCGCCTCTCCGCTCGGTAGCGCGCCGCGCAGCCGGTCGCGCTGGCCGGCGAGCGTCTCGCTGCGCGCCGGCGTCGAGCCCGCCTGCCGGCGCGCGCCTCCTGCAGCGCCTCCTGGATCTCGAACATCTCCGCCAGCAGGCTCGGGCGGCGCCTTCGGCTTCACCGCGGCGCCTTCGCGCGTCGTCGCGCCCTTCCTCGAGCCGCACCAGGTACTCGACGCGGGCGATCGGATCGCGCAGCGCCCGGTACGCCGCGTTGAGCCGCGCCGAGTCCTCGAGCGCCTCGCGCCTGCTCGCCCGGCGGCGCGCCCTGGTGGAAGTCAGGGTGGCCGCGGCGCGACAGCTCGTAGAACGCGTCGCTGCAGCTCGGCGCGTGTCGATGCCGAGCCGCCGCGGCAAGCCGAACACCTCGAAGTGATCCATGCGCCTCCGCTCCGGTCCGCCAAAATGCGAACGGGCCCTCCGCCGGGCCCGTTCGCGATGTGCGCGCCGGGCCCGGCTACGCCGAGAACGACGTGCCGCAGCCACAGCTCGACTTCGCCTGGGGATTGACGAAGGTGAAGCCGCCCGTCAGCCCCTGCTGTGACGTAGTCGAGCGTCGTGCCGTTCAGGTAGAGATAGCTCTTCTTGTCGACGACGACCTTGATGCCGTCGATCTCGAACTGCCTTGTCGTGGGGCCCGATCTCGCTGTCGAACTCCAGGGCGTAGCGACATCCCCGAGCACCCGCCGCCCTTCACACCCATGCGCAGGAACACGGTCTCGGGCAGGTTCTGCGCCTGCTTGAGCTCCTTCACCTGCTTCGCCGCAGTTCTCCGACAGTGCGACCGCCATGCGTAGCTCCTCCCGCTCGCCTATTTCGACGCGCGCCGCGGCGTCCGCCGATCGCGTGCTTCTCCCGGTAGTCGGCCAGGGCCGCCTTGATCGCGTCCTCGGCCAGCACCGAGCAGTGGATCTTCACCGGCGGCAGCTTCAGCTCGTTCACGATGTCGGTGTTCTTGATCTTGGCCGCCTCGTCCGACCGGTCTTGCCCTTCAGCCACTCGGTGGCCAGGCTCGACGACGCGATGGCGCTGCCGCAGCCGAACGTCTTGAACTTGGCGTCCTCGATGACGCCGGTCTCGAGGTTGACCTTGATCTGCAGCTTCATGACGTCGCCGCACTCCGGCGCGCCCGACGAGCCCCGTACCCACGCCCGGCGTGTCCTTGGCGAAGGACCCGACGTTGCGCGGGTTGTTGTAGTGATCGACGACCTTATCGCTATACGCCATGCGTCTCGCCCCCTTACTCAGCCTTCCACTGGATCGACTTCAGATCCACGCCTTCCTTGGCCAGCTCGTAGAGCGGCGACATCTCCCGCAGCCGCTTGACGACCTCGATCGTCCGCTGCGCCGACGTACTCGACTTCCTCCTCGGTGTTGAACCGGTGCAGGCTGAAGCGGATCGACGAGTGGGCCAGCTCGGCGCTCGCGCCCGAGCGCGGCGATCACGTACGACGGCTCCAGCGTCGACGAGGTGCAGGCCGAGCCCGAGCGACAGCGCCGCTCTCCTTGTTGAGCCCCATCAGCACCGACTCGCCCTCGACGTACGCGAACGAGATGTTCAGGTTGTGCGGCAGCCGCCGCTCCGGGTGGCCGTTCAGGATACGCCTCGTCCACGTTCGAGAGGATCATGTCCTGGAGCCGGTCGCGAAGCTCGGCGAGCCGCGCGCTCTCCTCGGCCATCACCTCGCCGCAGATCTCGGCCGCCGCGCCCGAAGCCCGACGATGAGCGGCACCGGCAGCGTGCCCGAGCGCATGCCCGCGCTCGTGACCGCCGCCGTCGATCAGCGGCGCGATGCGCACCCGCGGCGCCTTGCGCCGGACGTAGAGCGCGCCCACGCCCTTGGGGCCGTAGATCAGGTGTGCGGTGCACGAGAGGAGGTCGATGCCCATCGCCTCGACGTTCACCGGGATCTTGCCGACCGCCTGGGTCGCGTCGGCGTGGAAGATGATGCCCTTCTCCTTGGCGAGCTTGCCGATCGCGGCCATGTCCTGGATCGTGCCGATCTCGTTGTTGGCGAACATGACCGAGATCAGGATCGTCTTGTCGGTGAGCGCGCTGGCGGATCGCGTCGACGTCGACCGAGGCCGTCGGGTCGCACCGGCACGTAGGTCACCTCGAAGCCCCTGGCGCTCCAGACGCTTGCAGACGTCCAGGCTGGCCCGCTGCTCGATCGCCGTGGTGACGATGTGGTTGCCCTTCTCCCGGTACATCTCGGCCACGCCCTTGAGCGCGAGGTTGATCGACTCCGTGCCGCCGGACGTGAAGACGACGCTCCTTGGGATCCCGGGCCCCGATGAGCTTGCCGATCTGCTCGCGGGCCACGATCGACAGCGCCCTCGGCCTCCCAGCCGAACGGATGGTTGCGGCTGGCCGGGTGACCGAACTTCTCGGTGAAGTACGGCAGCATCGCCTCGACCACCCGCGGATCCACGGGCGTGGTCGACTGCGCGTCCATGAAGATCGGGAACTTCAGCGCCATCCGGCTCTCTCCGTCTCGCGCTGGTGCGTGCCCTGCTTCACTCGATCGACAGAGCCTCGGGCACGTCTGGCTCGCTCAGCTCGGCCAGGCTCATCGTTGTCGAGCAGCTGGCTGATCGCCGCCTGGATCTTCTGCACCGGCCGCCTGAGATTGCAGCGCGCCATCTGCGGGCACTCGCTGTCCTCCAGGCAGCTCACGATGCTGATCGGCCCCTCGAGCGCGCGGACCACCTCGCCCGACCGAGATGTCGCCGGGGTGCCGCGTCAGCACGTATCCGCCCTTCGGCCCGTTCTGGCTGACGATCAGCCTACTGCTTGGCGAGGCGCTGAAGGATCTTCGCCGAGCAGCTCCGGCGGAATCCTGAACTCCTCGGCGATCCGCTTGGCGCTGACCGCGCCCGAGGCCATCGTGCGTGGCGATGTAGTGGATCGCCATCAGCCCGTAGTCCGGCGCGCTTCGTAAAGCGGAGCATCGTCTCTACCCCTGCGTTCTTCCGATCCCTTGCCATGGGCTGGGCCCGCATCGCCGACTCTTTTGATCGGCGACTCATTCAGTCGGATTCTACACCTGGCTCAGCCCGGCGTCAACTGGAAATAGCCGTAATGACAGAGAATCCCCTGAGCCGCTGCCCTGGCTCAGGGTTGATTCGAGGAGGCCGCCTCGACGCCGCTCCAGACCAACACCCTGTCCGGCTTGGCTGAATTGTTTACGGGTACTTAGGTGACGACCAGGAAAGACGGAGCTTTGAGTCGGCTCGAACGAGTCTTAGACCTGATCGGTCCAGGCCTGACGGAGCTTCGCGGCAGAGACCTCCGGGCGCGTCTCGTTGATGAAGATGCCCCCGATGCGATTGGCGTGCTCCGGCTCCGGAACGATCTCGATGTGCCAGTGATAGTCGTCACGGATCGTGGCCCAGTCCCCTTGCAAGATGCGCGAGCGGAGGTTGGGCGCCGTGTGCAGCACCATCTCGTACCCGGGGTCGCCGAAGCCACGCGCGAGCGTGCGGAAGTAGCTCGGACAGGAGTCGGGCGAGGTCGCCGAGGTTCTCAGGCCTGATGGCCTCTTCGAACGAGCACCGCGTGCTGCCGCGGCACGATCCACGTCTCGAGGGGCACGCGCGGCGCGTACGGCACCACGCGCGGCGAACGCCGGGGTCAGACGCACCACGCGCTCCTCCGCGCCGATTTCCTGGCGAAGGATGTCGCAATAGAGGCAGCGTCGCTTGTACTGGTAGTACTCGCGCGCCTCGCGCAGCTCGCGCCGCGTCTCGTCGAAGACGATCGGGATCGCGGTGACTCGCGAGTAGCGGATGATGGGCACGGCCACGCCGGGCTTCGTGTGGCGGCGGGACACGAGAATGTCGCGAATCTGGCCGTCGCGCTTGAGGTCGAGCAGCCGGTCGCGGTACATCCACAGCACCGCCTCGAGCTGCCTCGGGAGTCCATCGACGCCAGGGTGTCGTCGTGGCGGGGTGACTCGATGACGAGCTCGCTGGCGCCGCGCGGAGTGATCATGTCGAACATCCCGACGCCCTCGCGAACCAGCTCCCATTCGATCCGGAAATACGCGTCGGGCTCGGGGACGACACGCACACGTCCAGCCCGGACTGTTCGCGATCGAGCCCTCCGGACGAAACGCAGCGATCTCCGGGTCCGGCGAGATGCTCCGCACCCGGGCAGTAGGGGCAATCCGTCGGCGGGGCGGGCTTGGCCTTCGGGCGGATGAGGATCCAGTGCCCTCGGGTCGGGTCCTTCCTCAGCTCATCCACAGGATCCCCAGAGACCCTCTGCCCACGCGGCTATCATGAGCCGTCGGCCGGGCACCCTCCGCATACATTCGGGCGCCTGCGGCGACCACGCTCGGGGCGAGTCGAACGACGACGTAGCGGCCGCGGATCTGCGGCCGCCTAGTCCTTGACCTGATTCTTGAGCTTCCTCAGATGCTGGCGAGCGACGTCGACCCAGTCTTTCTCCGTCGGCCAGCGGGGCCGCGAGCTCGATGTAGCGCTCCCACTGACCGATCGCGGCCTTGGGGATCGACCTTCTCGTAGACGAGCGGCGAGGTTGTACATGGCGCCGGTGTGCTTGCCGTCGATCTCGATCACGCGCCGATATTCCTCCGTCGCTTCCTTGTAGAGCCCCTTCTCTTCGTAGACCTCGCCGAGGCCCATCGCGAGCGTCGACCGAGTGAGGATCGAGATCGATCGCTTTCTTGTACGCGTTGACCGACTCGTAGTAGAGGCCCTTCTCTCGCGTAGTAGATCTTGCCGAGGCTCATGTGCACGCGTGCGGTTGACCGGGTTGTAGACGAGCGCCTTCTGGTACGCGGCGATCGCGCCGTCGATGTCGCTCTTCGCGGCTTTGGCGTCGCCGAGCCCGACGTACGCATCCGCGTAGAACGGGCCGGAGCTCGATCGCCTTGCCGTACGCCTCGACCGCCTGATCGAAGAGCCGCCGCGGCTGCGACAGGAAGAGATCGCCGAGCGCCTTGTACGGCTCGGGATAGTCGGATCGAGCTGCGTCGCGGCGCGGAACTGTGCGGCCGCTTTCCATCGGTTGCCGAGCGCCTGGTGCACCACGCCGAGCATGTAGGCCGCGACGACGAAGCTCGCGTCGACCTCGACGGCACGAGACAGAAGATCGACGCGCGGCCTCGTTGCCCTCCTGGTCGCGCGCGCAACGCCGAGATCTGGCCGCGCGAGAACAGCTCGAACGCCCGCGGCAGCCGCGTTGGGCGCGCCGCCTTCTCGATCCGCGCTCACTTCGGCATCGGTCAGTGGCCACGTGGAGCGTGCGAATGTACGCGACCGGCAAGGCGGCGCAGCCGACCGAACAGCTCACCCGGCGGGCGACCACCGGCTCGAGGTTCGCGACTTCCGGTCCGCTCGGCTTGATCTCCATCAGCTGCGCGGACGACGGCCAGGTCGGTACCGCGACGCTCGATCCGGCCGAAGAGCGCCGCGTCGGCGCGGACACGCGCGCGGCCTGGGCGAGGAACGGCTCGGTCCACGCGTCGGACTCGAGCCGGTGGCTCGCAGGCGCCCGCGCTCGACCTGAACGATCGACCCGTGCTGCGCCAGGCCGAGACCGAGGATCTGGGCGACGCCTTCGCCCATCCACTGCTCTTCGCGCTCGAGCACGCCTGCGTCGAAGGGCGCGATCACGACTACGACTCGCAGCTTGACTGGGCGCTCGCCTCGCGCCGGCGACGGCGAGCACGACCATGAGCACCGCGACCGCCGCGAGCGATCCAGGACCGCGAGCCCGATCGATGCATCACGGAAGCCTCCTTCTTCCGGAGACCCCGACTCGGACGAGCGTCGACCACTCGGTCGAACGCGCCCTGGGCCGATGCGCCGGAGCGCAATGTCCGGGACGAGCAGCAGCGCGACGAGCCCGACGAGCCAGGGCCAGATCTCGACACCGATCCGCGACTGCCGCCGCGCTGTCAGGAATGCGTCCTGGGGCTTCGCCGAGCGCTCCGCCACCCGTCGAGCTCGGCGAGCTCGCGGAGCAGACTCTCGTCGACGCCCGAGGTCGCGCAGCTCCTGAGCATACGGTACCACCAGACCGGCCAGCTGCGAGCCGATCACGCGATCGTTCCGCCGCTGCGCCATGCCGACCAGGTAGACGCCCTCCTGGGCGGCCGGGAAGCGACCACGGTAGCGGCCCGGGCCGATCTGCTCGAGATCGATCACCGTACCGCTCCCGGTTCGGCGCCACCACGCCGACCTGCGAGTCGAGGAAGTTGATGAACTCGCCCTTGGCGTCGACGGCGTCGACGCAGCACCTCGCCGGTCGTCGTCCAGGCGCTCCACGACGTGGCGACCGTGTCGCTCCGGGTGCCGCTGCGCAGCGTCCAGCGCGATGAGCTGCGACCAGAACTTGTTGAAGTCACGCCAGCGCAGCCAGAGCACGCCCCACTTGCGCCTTGGCGTCGGAGGTGAAGGCGACCGAGCGCGCCGAGGCCGTACCGCCAGGTGGCGAGCACCGGATCCTCCTGGTGGCTCATGAGGACCAGCTCGGCGGTGCGCTTGAGCGTGCGTGGCGACGTAGCCGCCGAGCGGCGGCACGCTCCTTCCAGTCGATCTCCTGCATCGCCTCGTGGCGAGGCGCGGTCAGCTGCGGCTTGAACGGCTGCTCGACGAGCGACGCCTTGGAGGCGAGCTGGGTCTCGAGCGTGAAGATGCGCGGGATCGTCTGCGAGTCTCTCGGTGTAGTAGAAGCGGCCGCGGCCCCACTTGGCGACGTCGACCATCAGCTGGACGTCGGCGTCCTTGCCGATGGCGACGGTCGACACCGTGATCTTGTCCTTGGCCATCCGGCGCAGCAGGCCCTGCGAAGTCGCCGCGCGTCATCTGTCCGTCCGACAGGAAGATCACGTGCTTCAGCGAGCGCCGGGCGGTCGAAGAGCACCTGCGTAGCGACTCCTTGAGCGCCGGATAGCCGTCGGTGCCGCCGCCGCGCCTTGATCGTGGCGATCGCGTGGTGGATGGCCGCCTTGTCGCTTGGCCGGGCGCGATGGCGGACGTCCCAGATGAACTCGGTGTCCCAGCTCATCACGCCGACCTCGTTGCGCTCGTCGAGCAGGTCGCACGACGAGGTGGGCGGCCTCCTTGGCGAGGTCGAGCTTGGTGACCTTCTCGTCGGTCGACATCGCCATGGAGCCCGAGCGATCGATCGACAGCACGACGGCCAGGCTCGGGATCTCGACCTTCTGCTTGACCTCCATCGTGACCGGCAGCGCTTCCTCGATCGGCGTGCGGTAGTAGCCGCCGAGGCCGAAGCTCTCCTCGCCGCCAGACCATCATGAGCCCGCCGCCGTAGTCGCGGACGTAGTCGCGGATGCTGCGTCCATCTGCGGCCGGCGTGAGCTTGAGCGACGAGACGTTCGACAGGACGACGCCGTCGTACTTCTGCAGGCCGGCCAGGTCGCGTCGGGATCTGCGCGCGGCTCCACCACCGTCACCTCGATGTTCTGCGAGCGCAGCGCGGCGGCCAGCGACTGGGCGTGGCTCTGTCGCTGTCGGCGAGCAGCACCTGGGGCCGGCCGCGCACCACGACAGCAATACGTAACTGA
>ERZ1370068.5352-contig-4376_pt1 | contig 39841 bp, 71 predicted proteins | sample MGYA00561227_ERZ1370068 | MGnify/ENA primary metagenome ERZ1370068 (study PRJEB38410, sample SAMEA6850437) | metagenome | study: Metagenomic assessment of the ecological functions of the soil: analysis of the soil microbiota associated with the... | reverse complement strand
CAGTTACGTATTGCTGTTTGCCTCGACACGACCATCAAAGGCCTCGATTTTCACAACGACGCGATCCCGATTCTGGTGTGATTTCGCACAACCTCTGGATGCCGATCAACCAGCTCGAAGGCGTCCAGCAGGATATTCCACGGACGCTTGCGCTGATGCCGGCTACCGACCGTTCAGGACTACCAAACATCTGTCGCGCGACTGCAAGGCGTCGGGGCATTGATCGATCAGACCATCGCGCTCCTCGAGCAGGGCTCGCCGCCGGCATCACACCACCCGGAACTCACGCTGCGCGACGTGCCCGGCCAGGTCAAAGGGCAGATTGTCCCCGATGCGCTGAAAAGCCCGATGCTCGACGCGTTCAAAACGTGGCCTCCATCAATCTCCGAGACCGATCGCAACAGTTTGACGATGCGCGCGATCGATGCGCACCAGCAGGTCGTGCTGCCGGCGTTTCGAAAACTGGGTCAGTTTCTGGAGACGCGCTACCTGCCGGCGTGCCGAACGACAACGGAGCGTCGGCGCGCTGCCGAATGGCGCTGCGATGACAGCTACAACATCAAGTGGCACACGACCGACCGACATGTCGGCCCAGGAGATACACGCCCTTGGTGTGGCCGAGGTCGCCCGTATTCGTGGGCGAGATGGACGAGGTCATTCTCAGCGTCTGGATTCAAAGGCGGCTTCGCAACTCGCAAAGTTCCTCCGGACGAGCCCCAGTTCTACTTCACCGATTCCGTTCGCTTGTAGACCGCTCTATCGCGACGTGGCCAAGCTGAGCCGATCCCGAGTTATCCCATCTGTTCGGTGCGCCTTCGCAGACGCCCTACGGCGTCAAGCCGGTTCCTGACGTGGTTGCTCCGTCGCAGACGACCGCTTGCTACGAGCAGGAGCGTTCGCGGCCGGCCGCCCGGCGAACATGTTCGCCAACACGTTCAAGCTCGAATCGAGACCCAAGTGGGAGATGGAGACACTCACGCTCCACGAGGCAGTGCCCGGGCATCACATTCAGGTGGCTATCGCCCAGGAACTGCAGGGCTTGCCAGACCCGCAAGAACTCGAGCTACACATCGTTCGTCGAGGGTTGGGCGCTTTACGCCGAGTCCCTCGGCGATGAGATGGGCTTCACGAGGATCCCGCATCAAAGTTCGGTCGGCTCACCTACGACATGTGGCGTGCCGTCCGTCTGGTCATCGACACGGGGCTCCATGAGATGAACTGACTCGCGACCAGGCGATCGGTTTCTTCAAGGAAAATGCCGCCAAGACTGATCAAGACATCGTCGTCGAGGTCGATCGATATATTGTGTGGCCGGGGCAGGCGCTCGGCTACAAGATTGGCGAGCTCAAGATCCGCCAGTGTGCGGCGCGACGCCGAACGGCGGCTCGGCCTCGCTTCGACATTCGACCGTTTCACGACGTCGTGCTCGGGCAGGGTGCGGTGCCGCTCGACGCTCGAGAGGCAGGTCAACGCATGGATGGAACGGGTCGAGATCGAAGTAGCGCAGGCCTTCAGGCCTGCGGGCGCGAGGCGGTAAATTCCTGTCGTGTGGCTTCCGCCCTTAGGCGGAAGAGAGCCGGCATTGATCTTCCGCTGAAGCCGGAAGCACACTCTTCCGGGCTGAAGCCGGAGCATTGATCTTCCGGCTGAAGCCGGAAGCTACCGTAGGACTTGGGCTTGCAAACGAGGCGCATCATGAAGCGTTCATTGCCGGGACTGTGCTCGCGTGCGGACTGGTGGCCGTCGCGGCCGCTCAGACCCAACGCGCCGACACGGTCCTGGTCAACGGCAAGATCGTCACGGTTGACCGTCAGTTCTCGATTCACGACTCGATCGCGATCGGCGGTGGCCGGATTCGCGGCGGTCGGGACGTCCGCCGACGTGCGTAAGCTGGCCGATCGGGAATCCGGGTCATCGATCTGCAGGGCCGAACCGTCATTCCGGGCCTGATCGATTCGCACCTTCACGCGATACGCGCCGGCCTGAGCTTCAGCACCGAGGTGAACTGGATTGGCGCGGCATCGATCGTTGAAGCGCTCGGTCGCATCCGCGACGCCGCGCGCACGATGAAGCCCGGCGCGTGGCTGATCGTCGCCGGCGGCTGGAACGTGCAGCAGTTCAAGGAGAACCGGCGGCCGACGCAGGCGGAGCTCGTCGCGGCGGCGCCGAACAATCCCGTCTACGTGCAGCTCGGCTACGGCTGGGCGATGCTGACGCCGCGGCGCACAAGGCGCTGAGCATCTACGAGCGACGCCGGATCTGCCAGTCAGGCGGCCGATTCGAGAAGGACGCGAGCGGCAAAGCCTGACCGGCGCCGTCACGGGCGCGCAGGGCGCCATCATTGCGCTGTTCGACCGGCTGCCGCGGCCGACTTTCGACGAACAGGTCGACAGGCACGAAGCAAGTTCTTCCGCGAGCTCAATCGTCTCGGCGCTGACCGGCGTGGTCGATCCAGGCGGCAACAACCTGGCCCCGGACGACTACCAGGCGCTCTTCAAGGTCTGGCAGCGACGGACGGATGACGGTTCGCGTCGCGTACGCGCTCTGTGCGGGCAGACGCCGGGTCGGAGTTCGAGGAGCTCAAGAGCTGGACGGCGCTCCTGCCGATGGGTTTGGCGACGAGATGCTGCGCTTCAACGGCCTCGGCGAGCGAATCACCGCGGCGATGAACAACAACGATCGAGCCGACCGAAGTCGAGACAAGGACGCAATACTACCAGATCGTGAAGTGGGCGGCCGAGCGCGGCATGTGCGCTCACGATGCACTGGGGGCAGCGACGCGTCGGTCGATCAGCTTGCTGACGATCTTCGAGCGCGTGAACAAGGAAGTGCCGATCGCGCAATCTGCGCTGGTCGATCGCGCATCTGCAACGACGCGTCGGCTCAAAGCCTCGCAGCGGATGAAGGCGCTCGGCGTCGGTTGGACGGTGCAGGATGCGATGTATTTCGGCGGCGACCAGTTTCGTGCAGCAGTCGGGCCCGGAAGCGGCGCGCCGCGTGCCGCCGGTCGTGACGGGCAGCAAGATCGGCGTCGCGATCGGCGCCGGCACCGACGCCCATCGGGTCGCGTCGTACAATCCGTTCACCGGCGTTGCAGTGGTTCCTCGACGGCAAGACCGTCGCGGGCGTTCCGCATGCGCGGTCCCGAGGAGACGCCCGACCGCGCCGACAGCGCTGCGCTTCTACACGCTCGGCAGCGCGTGGTTTTCGCACGACGATGACAAGCGAGGATCGCTCGAAGCGGGCAAGCTCGCCGACCTGGCAGTGCTGTCGAAGGACTACTCTGACCGATGCCCGATCGATCGAAGTCGGCACGATCGAATCGGTCTCTCACGATAGTTGGCGGGAAGGTCGTGTACGCGGCCGGAGCCGTTCAAGCAGTGCGAAGACATTCGCTGACATAAACTCCTGAAAGAACTCGCCACCACGGAGGGCACGGGGGATACAGAGGCTCAGACTCGAGAAACTCCGTGTCCTCCGCGTCCCCTGTGGTGACTAGTTAATTATGGATCTCCAACTCGCAGGCAAAGTCGCCATCGTCACCGGAGCCAGCCGGGGCATCGGCCGCTCGATCGCTCCAGACGTTGGCAGCGGAAGGCATGAAGGTGACCCTCGTGGCACGGACGAAGAGTCAACTCCGAGGAGCTTTGCGGATCGATTGCCACGTCGAGCCTGGTGCAGGCTGTCGATCTCCGATTGCCGGACAGTCCGAGTGCAGTGGTGGCGGCGACGGTGGAGAAGTTCGGCCGAGTCGACCTGATGGTCAACAACGCGGGAGCCACGAAGCGTGGCGATTTCTTCGGAGCTCACCGATATGGACTGGGCCGATGGATTCGGGCTGAAGTTCTTCGGCGCGATGCGGTGTCTGTCGCGCCGCGTGGCCGCACCTCAAAGCGGTGAAGGGTTCGATCGTCAACATCGCAGGCATTGGCGGCCGCATCGGGACCGCCGAGTTCACCGATTGGCGGAACGGTGAACGCCGCTATGCTGAATCTGACCAAAGCGCTCGCCGACCGGGGCATCCGGGATGGCGTGCGCGTCAACGCCATCAATCCAGGCGGCGTCGCGACCGAGCGTCTACAGGCGCGCCTTCGCAGCTTCGCCACCGAGCGCGGGGTGGATCTGAACAAGGCCGAGCAGGAGATGGCCCAGGCATTCGGCGTCGCCAGATTTGGCGAGCCGGCCGAGATCGCCCGTGTCGTCGCCTTCCTCGGCTTCTCCCAAGCCGCCTATTGTCACGGGGCCATCGTGGATGTCGATGGCGGGCAGACCCGGACGTTGTAGCAGCTCAAACGGAAGAAAAGAGCTCGCCGAGCGAGAAGAGTAGCTCAATCGGCAAAAAGCCGACCAACCCGCAACCGTAGGCGCGGTAACACAGCTGACCGCACGACTTCTTCGACGTGAATCGCGCCGGCCTGCCAGCAGGCTTCGTGAGATCGTAGATTTCGATCGCCTTCTCCACTGGACTCACGACCCACTGCTCTGGACGCCGCACTCGCGGTTCCCATCCGTTCTTGTCGCGCCGATCATAGAAGCGGCTGCCGAGCGACTCGACTTCAACAACCAGATCGGGCGCGCCCCAGATTCGATCGCGAATGATGTGAACCCAATCCTCTGCAACAAAGACAAGGTCTGGCTGCACAACCAGGTGTCGTGCTTCATCCAGGACGACGTCTAACGGCGAGAGGCCAACTCCGGCCGAGACCCAACCGGGTCACGTGGTCATCAAGCTGCCTGAACAGGCGACCGACGATCAACTGATGGTCCCATGAAGGCGCAGCTGGCTCGCGCAGAGTCCCGCACGTTAGGCTCAAAAGCGCTTGTTCGTTTCAGGCGTAGCGAGGTACTCCTCCAGAGTCATTCGCCGGCCGTCAAGAATACCGTTGTCCACTAACGACGACGATGCCATCGTCTGACAAGACAGTCAGCCGCCCACGCCGCGGCTCCATTTGCCCCTGGCCGTGTTCTGGGTGCCTGGTCCCCGATTCCTCGATGCGGATCAGTGGGTCAGCCCGTAGATCAAGTAGTTGACCCCGAGCTTGTAGGCCTCGTTCGTGTCGTCGATCGGGCGCAGGCCGGTGCCCGACCACTCCCAGAACTGCGACACGTCGGTGTTGTAGTTGACGATCACCTGCAGCCGCTTAGTCGGGGTCGTTGTCCTCGAAGACGCCGCGGAAGATCGGCTTTCCGGCGTTGTAGGCCTGCGGCACGATGTCGAGGTCGTCGATCTCGAAGAACGCGTGGAAGATCGGATGGGTCGCCTTCATGTCGAAGAAGCGGACGTCGGGCAGCACCCGCCGCATGTTGGCCTCGAACGGCTCCCAACCCGGACTGCCGAAGTCGCCTGGCCGCTTGAAGTCGTCGACGATGAGGAAGCCGCCTTTCTGCAGGTACCGGCGCAGCCCTCGGCCTCGCGATCGGTCAGCGTCCACCAGCTGACCTCGATGATGTAGGCGACTGGATATTTGAACAGCTCGGGGTCGTCGAGCGTCAGCGTGTTGATCGCTTCGTCGTGGGCGTCGAGCAGGCTCACCTCGTTCATGATCCTCATCAGATTCTGTTCGGCCAGCGGATATCCATGCGCCCAGGACGGAAGACTGCGCCACCAGTAGCCGCCAGGGGCCGTCTCGTACTTGAGGCGAACGAACGTGAAGCGCGAATCGTAGGCGATGTTCGGATGTGGATGAAAAGGCGAGGAATCGTCCGCCGAAAAATCCTCGCTCGCGCTGGGCGACAGCTGTCAGGCTGGCCAGAACAAGTATGGCGATAACGGCCGGAAGCCCGCGGCGCCTGCTCACGCCGAGAGAATAGCATCAGGGCCTAAACGATTCATGAATCCCTCGGGCCCGTTGAATCGAAATTGACGGCATCAGTGTTTCCCCGCTGATGACGACGCCGATCCGCTCGTCGGAGTCAGGCTGGGTACGCACCGCTCAACAGGGCACTCAACGCAGTCACGCCGCCAGGCTCGGCAGCGATGCGCAGGCCATCCCATAGCACTCGTTGGGCCCGACGGATCGCGTCGTCGGTCACGAGGACGACTCGATCGAGATGCGACTGAACGATCGGGAATACCAGATCGCCGACACGACGCGGCGCCAGAGAATCGACCGCGACTCCACCAGACTGGCGCGTCCACCGGATGTCCGGCCTTCAGCGCCTCGGTCAGCGTCGGGGCCGTAAACGGCTCGACACCGACAATCCGCACTCGTCGCTCGAACCACGCGAGAATTCCACCCGATCAGCCCGCCGCCGCCAACGGCGACCAGGATCGTGTCGAGATCTCGCGCCTGAGTCTCGAACTCCATGCCGAGCGTCCCCTGACCGATCAGCGTCTCGATCTGATCGAACGCGTGAATCGAAAGCGCGCCTGATTCCGCGGCCCAGACATCGCTTTCAAAGAGAGCGTCCGCGTAGGTCTCGCCGACGATGGCCAGCTCGGCGCCGTAGCTGCGAATCCGCGCGATCTTGCGGGTGACGAGACGGTTGGAACATATATCTTCGCGCGCACACCGAGACGTTGCGCCGCGTACGCCACAGCGGCGCCGTGATTTCCCGAAGCCGCCACCACGCCGGCGCCCAGGGACTTATCCTCAGCAGGAGATTGGCGAACGCGCCGCGCGTCTTGAAGGAGCTCGCGTGTTGCAGCAGCTCGAGCTTGAACGTCAGCCGACAGGGTTCGAGACCGAAATCGCTTCCGCTGGTCTCGACGATTGGAGTCAGACGGACGCAGGCCGGATCAGAGACGCGACACGTTCGATGTGGTTCCGATCGACTTGGATCATGCATCCGCCTCCTGGCGGAATAGCCCAGCTTATCTCTTGACGGGGTCGCTAGAATGAGCTGAGGTCGGAGAAGATGCCAACGCCGTCTCGGAAAGCGCCGAACTGAACCTCAAGCTGTTCGAGCTCCGCCGAGAGCCGGTCCTGCGCGACGCACGGGCCTGGTTCTTGAGCCAATTCAACCCGCAGACGTTCGAAAGAGTTCTCGGTGCTCGCTTCAGGCGAGCGACATGCGAGGTTCGGATGGTGCTGGGCTACTGGGACATGGCCGCGTCGCTGGTCACGTTTGGCGCGATCGACGCCGAAATGTTTCTCGCCGCCCACACGGAAATCGTGGCGACATTTGCGCAAGGTCGAGCTGTTCGTCGCCGAGATTCGGCGAGTCAGCGGCATCGCGGAGTTCCTCAGCCATCTCGAAGCCGTCGTCCGCGGGATGCCGGGATCCGAGGAACGACTGGCGACGCTCCAGAGAGGGTTTCGCATCGATGGCCGAGGCACAACGTGCGGCTGAAGAGCAGGCAGTGCGACCGCGACGTGCGTCAGGCCGACGAAACCGGCCGCGGCGGCGTGGCTGACGCGCGTCCGTTCAATCTGAAAAGAGGAGATCATGCGTCCGGAGCACAAAGCCACTGTTCGATGGACGATGTCGCCCACCGGCGACTTTCTGAAAGCGCACGTTTTCCCGGGCCCATACCTGAGCTTCGACTGGCGGCGTCGCCGTGCCCGCATCGGCGTCTCCGCACGTGGTCCCAAAGCCGTACTCGGTTGAGGCGAACGTCGATCCCGAAGAGGCATTCGTCGCGTCGCTTTCGAGTTGTCACCTGCTGACGTACTCTACCTTGCATTCAAAGCGGGTTCGAGATCGAGAGCTACGAGGACGAAGCGGTCGGAACACTGACGAAAAACGAGCGCGGTGATGCTGTGGGTCAGCACCGTCGTGTTGAAGCCGCGCATTGTCTACAAGGGGGACGAAGAAACCATCTCGTGCGGACGAAGACCGGCTTCACCATGCGGCGCACGAGCAGTGTTTCATATCGAATTCGGTAAAAACCGAGGTCACCGTCCAGATGGCGCAGGAGGTCGAGCATCGATGATCGGATGAACGATAATCGGATGATTGGAATCCAAATCATCGTTCATCGATCCCGAGATCATCGATGATTAGCTTGCCGGCAAGCTGAACGCAAGTACTCGCCCGGATACGGGCCGCCGCCAATCGCGACGACGATGAACTGACGGCCGTCGACGGAGTACGTCATCGGCGAACCGCTCTGCGGCGCGGCCATCCACACGGCGCCGACTTCCTTTCCCGTCGGTCTTGTCGTATGCACGCAACATCGCGCCCACGCGGATGCTCGCGGCGTCGCCGTCAGTTGAGGATCGCCCATCACGACCAGAGTCTTCGTGACCAGGAGTCCCACGCCCGATGTCCCTGCCTGGCCCGTCTTGGGGATGTCCAACCCCCTTGAGCGCCGCATGATTTCGGACGTTGTCGGGCGTATCACCGTGTGGCGTCTGCCACATCAGTTCACCTCGATCGAGACTGACCGCCGCGAGCAGGCCGTATGGGGGTTTGATCATCGGCAACCCTTGAACGTTCAAGCTGGCACCCGGTCCGGCAGCCGCGTTCGCAGCTGACGGAGGCTCGGGGGCTCGGGGCCGGTGGCGGAGTCAGCCCGGGCTTCTCGTGCACGTTCGGCTGTGCGCGGCCGCGTCCGCGGCGCAGCAGTCGCCTGGCCCCAGCATCTCTCTGAACGGTTGTCCTTCGAGGCCCGCGACGTAGCTTGATGTCGGAGAATCCCGGCGGCGGAGCCACGAGCGTTCTCACGCCGGCGATGTTCCCGGCCGGCATGAATGCGATGTGCAGTTCCGGATCGTAGCCACCACCGGGCCAGTTCGTCGCGGTGCCGACTGTCACGGCGCCGTACATGCCGTTGACGCTACCGAGAAGTGGCGGGCTGAACGGCGTCGACGCCCAGCGTGACTCTCTTGCCCGCTCGATGGCTTGGGCGCGCAACTCCGGCGTGAAGTCGATCAGGTCGTCGGGGAGGTTGAAGTAGTTGCGCGCGTAACGCAGCTTGTCGCTCGGGTGGGGTTGTGTCGCCGAATACCGCTCGCCGGGAACGTCGCCCTTGGGCGACCGGCTTTTCCTCGATCGGCCAGATCGGCCTCGCCCGTCACGCGATCGAACACGTAGAGCCAGGCCTGCTTGGTCGGGACTGCCACGATCTTGCGCGATCGGCCGTCGATGGTGACGTCGCCCAGGAGCGGCGCCGACGACATGTCGAAATTCCAGAGCGGGTGGTGAACGAACTGGAAATGCCACTTGCGCTGGCCAGTCTTCAGGTCCACGCACACGAGGCTTTCCGCGAACAGGTTGCCTCCCGGACGGTGTCCGCCGTAGTAGTCGGACGTCGGCGTTTCAACCGGGAGGTACACGAGGCCGAGGTCTTCGTCGACGCTGATTTGAGTCCAGACACCCGACGTTGCCGTTGATCGCCCACGACTCGTCCTCCCACGTCTCGTTGCCGTAGTCGCCCGGGCGGGGAATCGTGTTGAACTGCCACAGCCTCTTTCCGGTCCTGACATCGAACGCCCGCACGAGCCCCTTCGTGTTGTTGTGCGTCGGGACGGTCGCGCGCCTCGCGCATCGAAGATCCGATGATCACGGCAGTCTTTGACGACGATCGGCGTCGAATGAACGCCGATCTCACCCGTCTCCAGATCGATCGGCTCGGCTCTTCCCTTCACCACACCGACCTTCGAGATCGACGATGCCGTTGGTGCCGAATGAATTGATCATCGCGCCCGTCTTGGCATTGAGCGCGACGAGGCGGTAGCCGGTCGTTACGCACAGGATGCGCTCGTCGCCGCGGCCGTCGGTCCAGTACGACACTCCGCGGCCCGAGAGCTGACGGGGAGCACCGCCGCCCGCTTGCCCTCGCGCAGGCTATGGGTCCAGATCAACTCTGCCGGTTTTGGCATCGAGGGCCACGACAGCCCGTCGCGTCCCACCGGTCGTGTAGAGAACGCCCTTCACGACGATCGGCGTTCCTTCGAGCTTGAATTCGGGAAGCGGTCCGAGGTTGTCGGTCTTGAACCGCCAGGCGACTTCGAGCTTGTTGAAATTGGCGGCGCTGATTTGATCCAACGGCGAGTAGCGGCTGCTCTTCAAGTCGGCCGCATAGTGGGGCCACTCGCCGTTTTTCGTGGACGGCTGACCGCCCGCTTGCGCCGAGATGCGGGGAAGCCAAGCGAGACCGGCGGTTACCAGTGCCAGCGCGGCGACGACTCGGAGGTTCGCGACATGGCCAACCTCCTTCGGGGGCGGGAAATCGTTGCAGTGAGCGCGGCGATTCTACTCCGAAACGTCGGAGACTGGGCTCGAGACCGGGAAACCAGCCGTTCACACGTGCCGAAGGACGAGGATGGTGATGTCTCGTCGGGCTGGCGCCAGATGGAGCCCGAGATGCGTGCGCAGTCGTTCCAGGAACTCGCCTGGTGCTGGATATGGCCGCCCAATGACTCGATGTCATATCTTCCACCAAGGCCGTTTCGTCGATCACCGGGCGGTCGAGGCCCTGTTCCAGCGTCTTGCAGAAGTCGTCCATTGTGCCGTTCGAGGTCGAAATCCTCCGATTGAACCTCCCGAAACGATGGCATTCCGCATCGACTCCGGTGTTTGGTAGAGGGACTGAAAGGACTCGGGAGTCGGGGGCTCGCCGTCGGGAAGAGCAAACTCAAAGCTGAAGCCGCTGAAGCCAACCCCGCCTCCACCAGACTGCGGTGCATCCCTGATCGCTGCGGTCTGGCCGTCCGGTGCTGTCAGGACGTAGACGTCCATCGGACGGCTCTCGTGTGTGATGGTCACACGGAAGTACCGCTCGATACCCTGCCGCATCAGGCGATTCCTGTCTTCGCGACGATCGTGTGGTGCTAGAACAACGTAGAAGTCGTGGCGCTCCGCGGGTCCATCGAAGAGGGCAGCTCGATTCGTGTTTCCGGGAACAGAGCCTCGTGCGAACCGAACACCCTCGATAGCACTGCCTTCAGCTGGAACCCTTCGAGAGCCCAATAGTCATCATCTCCATTTTCCGATCCCTCACCTGGGTTCTTCTTGGTCGGCGCAATATGGGCGCCGAACCCGCGTGGGAGATCGGGACGCGTAGGACGGTGCCCGACGCAATTCCGGCGGCAGGGCGTAATCAGGGCGCGGTGCGGCAGGTTGTCTCGCTGTGAACGACAACGATCTCGTCACGAACCTCGTTGATGCGCATCCCATACGTCGCGAGAATCGAGGCCGCGACCGACTGGTCCTCGCGAAGGATCCCCAAGAGTAGATGTTCGGTGTCGATGTCAGGATGAAGGAGTCGATTGGCTTCTTCAGCTGCCAACGACAGAATCCTGTTTGACCTCGTCGCCAAACTGGTTCTCGTCTGACGGTAACCCTTGTTGACGAGGCCTGAGACCGTCGACGTCCTTGCGGATGGTCTCCGGCGCGATACTTGCGCGCGCAAGAAGTCGAGGGACCATTCCTCCGGTTTCACGAATCAGCCCAAGTAGAAGGTGCTCGCTCTCGACCGAACACACTCTTCATGCGATCGGCTTCGTATCGGGCAAAGAACAGAACCCGTCGCGCCGCCTCCATGTACCGCTCGAACACAGTGCCCCCTTGCGCCGCGCCGCCTCGATTATCTCAGGCTTCTGCCTGCCCTGATGAGGTCGGCACATCCTTCGCATAACGTTTTCGCCAACAAGACTCACAATGGGCGTCCTCACTTCCGAAGCACTAGGCACACTGCGCGCCGACATGCGACGCGTGGAAACGACACTTGGCGCGCGCCTGGAGGCGCGTGTGGCGGCAAGCGAGTCGTTGTTGCGGGACGAGATCCATCAAGAGCTCCGTCACTTGTGCGAGGAGATGGCGCAATTCCGAGAGGAAGTTGCCGAGCGCCTCCGTCAGATTTGCGAAGAGGTTCGCCGTCAGCCCGAAGTCGCCGACCGCAGGCCGGCCGGCCCGGAAGGACGCGCCGAGCGGGGCTGACGGCCACAGCCCTCATTTGAATCCCTGCGTACCGTTGACTGCCCGCGCGGCGCAATATCTGCAGTATTCTTTCAGCGGAGGCCCGCGCGGACCCGCGCCGGCCCGCCCAGGAGGGTCGATTCATGCGCCGACCGGGGATTGGATTACTGGTGCTCGCCGCATGTGGGCTGTACGGCGCCGTGGCGCTGAAAGCCGAAGACCCGATCGTTCCCGTCTATCACGAGCCACATCATCGGCAGGTTTTCAAGTACGGCCCCACGAGGATCCTCGACCTCCAGATACCGCCGGGTGCTCCACGACGTGGTTTCACACGCACGAGGCGCCCATCCTGTACATCAACCTCTCGACGTCGCGAAGCCGCACGCAGAATCTGGGCCAGGAGTGGGGCGCCGGCGGTCCGCCAAGGCCAGCCGCCAACGCCGGCCAGCCGGCGCAGCCACTTCCCTCTCCTCCGCCTGCCGCCTCCGGGCCGCGCGTGACCAGCACGACCAGTTACGCGACGCAGCCGGTCACTCACCGGCTGGAGAACATCGGCGAGCGCCTGTCTCGTGCGATTGTGGTGATCAACGAAACAAGCGGTGACGAGATGACGACGGTGGAGGCGGCGGGGTTTGAGGGCAAGCCAGAGCTCGTCAATCGTTGGTATCGCGCCTATCGCCAGACGCTGGCGGTTGGCGAGGCGACGCGCTCGCATCGACACACGGAACCCGTCGTGATCGTCCAAACATCCGAGGGACACGGACGCGCCACTGGCGCGATGAAGTTCGAGCTGAACGAGCCCGGACAGTGGGCGTTCTTTGATGCCTCGGACGCTCACGAGATCAAGAACACGGGTGATGTCCAGCTGCAGTTCGTCGAAGTCGAAATGAGGACACCTAGTCGTTAGTCTTTAGTCGTTGGTTCGAACGCCGAACGTCTCGAACGATCCGATGGAATCGATTTTCCACATTACCTCGGCCAGCGAAGCCGATCGCGCAACGGGTTCGGGCACCTCATGTGCCGAGGCGTTTCACGCCGATGGCTTCGTGCACTGCTCCTATCGGCATCAGCTGCTCGAGGTGGCCAATCGTCACTTTGCAGGCCGAACCGGACTGGTTCTGCTCGAAATCGATCGAAGCAAGCTCGCATGCAAGGTCGTCGACGAGAATCTGGAAGGCGGGACCGAGGTGTATCCGCACGTGTATGGGCCCTTGCCAATGGCTGCGGTTGTCGGGATTTACGAATTCCCCTAGAATCGCCACACTTTGCCGGGAAATGGGGTGGGACACATGAACCGACGTCGCTGGCTTCTGCTTGCGGGCTCGATCGTGCCGCTGTGTTTGGTCGCGCTCCCGCTCGTGCTCGACGTCCACACGGCCGCCGAAGCGCTGCCGACCCAACTCACCGATCAGGAGTTCTGGAAGCTGACCACAGAATTCTCGGAATCCGACGGACGCTTCCGGTCCGACAACCTGCTGTCGAACGAAGTCTGGCTGCAGAACGTGATTCCGGATCTTGTGAAACGAGCCAAAACGGGCCGCGTGTATCTTGGCGTCGGCCCGGAGCAGAACTTCACGTACATGAGCGCCGTCAAGCCGGCGATGGCCTTCATCTTCGACATCCGCCGCGGAAATCTGGATCTGCAGCTGATGTACAAGGCTCTCTTCGAACTGTCGGCCAACCGTGCAGAAATTCGTCTCGCGGCTCTTTTCCCGACCCCAGCCGCAGGGACTGACCGAATCGTCCACGGTCGAAGAGATATTCGAGGCATTCGAGGCCGCCGAACGCAACGACGCGCTTCACCAGGAGACCCTCAAGGCGCTTTACCAGGAGAACCTCAAGACGGTTCGCGATCGCTGATGCGCAAGCACGGCTTTGCCCTGTCGGAGATCGATCAATCGGGCCTCGACTACGTCTACGCGGCTTTCTCGATGTTCGGGCCGCGGATTCAATACTCCTCGACCGGAACCGGGTTCTACGGCGGCGGCAGGCAGCCGACCTATGCCGATCTGATGACCGCCAGAGCAGCGACGATGTGGGCCGGAGCTGCTTGAGCAGCGAACCAGCTTCCGGTTCTTGAAGGATCTGGAAACAAGGAATCTTGTGGTTCCTGTCGTCGGCAATTTTGCCGGCCCGAAAGCCATTCGCGCAGTGGGGCAGCACCTCAAGGACAAAGGGGCGATCGTCTCGACCTTCTACCTGTCCAATGTTGAAATGTATCTTCAGCAGGACGGGATTTGGGGCGACTTCTGCAGCAACGTGGCGACGTTGCCGCTCGACGAGACCAGCACATTCATCCGATCGCTCCGAGGTGGACGCTACGGCCAGGGCTTCGGGCTCGACTCGCAGCTCGGGCACATGGCTGCGGAGGTCGAAAGCTGTCCCGTCTCGCGCCGCTGAATCCTGAAAGGATCGCCGAGTGGCCATCTCGACATTGACCATGACGGACGAGCAGCGCAAGTCCGTCGCGCTTGAATATCTGAAGGCGTTCGACAACGCCGGCAAGACGTCCAGCGGTGGCAGTATCCTGGACCTGTTCGCCGACGACGCTCAGGTCTTCTTTCCGAAATGGGGGCTAGCCACCGGCAAGAAGCAGATTGGCCAACTCTTCACCGATTTCGGCGGTCTCATCAAGAACATCCTGCACGACTACGCGACGTTCAACTGGATCATGACCGGCACCGACACATTCGCGGTCGAAGGCACGAGCGCCGGCGTTCATCAGGGCGGTCCGTGGCGAGCCGGCGCGTCACGCACGCAGGCCGTTGGTGCGACGTGTTCGAGGTACGAGACTTCCTGATCCAGCGGTGCTTCATTTATCTCGATCCAGATTACGCGGGACTCGACTACGGCGCGATATCACGTGGCTGTCGGCGGGGGGCCGGGATTCAGCGAAGCCGATGGGCTAGCACCGAGGCGTGCGAAGGGCGAAGGCTAAGGGCCATGGGGCTAAGGCGCTAGGGCTAAGGGCTGGGCGGCTAGGAGGGCTAGAGGCTGGCGGGCTGAGGCTGAGGGCTAAGGGTAGGAGGACACGATGACCGGATCGCGAACGGCTTCGGTTGCGGTGGTGCTCGCTCTGAGTTTGCTCCCTGCCGGCGATTGTCGCCGTGCCGAGGTCACGCGTGTTGAGGCCTCATCGAAGCGCGACGTGGCAGGGAGGGCGTTCCTTTGGCACGGCCGGTCCGTACGAGTTGATCGTCGGCCGCATCTACTTCACGGTCGATCCCAACCATGCTCGCAACAAGATCGTGACGGATCTCGACAAGGCCCCGCGGAATGCGGCCGGACAGGTTGAGTTCTCGGCCGACCTCGCCATCCTGAAACCGAAAGATCCGAATCATGGAAGCGGCGTGGCCCTGATCGACATCGTGAACCGGGGGAACAAGACGCGTCTTGACCAGCTTCAATCGCGCGGCGCCGTCGCGCGACCTATCGACCGATGCCGAGCTCGGCGACGGGTTTCTGCTTCGCCAGGGCCACACACTCGTGTGGGTCGGATGGGAATTCGACGTGCCAACCCGGTCCGGCGGCATGCGGATCGAGGTGCCCGTCGCCAAAGGCGTCACTGGAACCGTCCGCGCTTCTTTCATTCCCGAAAGCCGGGAAGAAGAGATCGCGGTCAGAGACTTCGAGCGGCTACGTCCCGGCGAGTCCAGAAGCCGCTGAAAACACGCTGACGGTTCGTGATGGGCTCCAGGGGACCGTCAGCACCATTCCACGCCAGAAGTGGCGAGTGTCGGAGTACCACCGTCACGCTCGAGGGCGGTTTCGAACCGGGCAGGGTCTAGCGAGATTTCATACGGCGCCGCGAATCCGCCGGTGTCCGGACTCGGCTTCGTTGCCGTTCGCGACACCGCATCCTGGATTCGCTACGCGACTGACGCGCCCGCATCGGCCGAAATACGCGTACGCGTTCGGCAGCTCCCAGAGCGGACGCTTCCTTCGCGATTTTCTCTACCAGGGCTTCAATACCGACGAAGGAAACCGTCAGGTGTTCGATGCCGTCATGGCGAATATCGCCGGTGCGCTCGAGAATCGACTTGAACAATCGATGGGCGACACCGATCGGCCTCGGCTCCAACACCGCCACCTCGTTTCCCTTTGCCGACACGAAGCAGCGCGATCCCGCGACCGGCGCGGACGAAGGCGCGCTCGACAACCGCGCGTGCCCGCGATCATCAGCCCAAGATCTTCTATACGAACACTGGAGTCAGTATTGGCGGCGGCGGGCGCGCGGCGGCACTCATTCACACGGCACCAGACGGCTCGCGCGATCTGGTGGTGCCCGATAACGAGCGAATCTACTTCCTGACGGGCTCACAACATGGACCGTCGAGATTTCCGTCGGCAGTCACCAACGGTCAGCAGCGCGACAATCCGAACAACTACTGGTGGACGATGCGGGCGTTGATGGTGGCGATGGACAAGTGGGTGCTGGGATCGGGTGCAACCGCCTGCCAGCAGATATCCGAGACTCCGGACGGCACGCTCGTTCGGTCGGCCGACGTCGCGTTCCCGACACTTGCGACAGTCACATCGCCGCGGACGCTTCTGCCCAGTCAGCGTGGCATGAATCGGCTGGTGGCCCAAGAGGGCGCTCCGGGCACGCCGCTCGCTCTTCTCGTCCCGCAAGTCGATCAAGACGGCAACGAGCTCGCCGGGATTCGCCTCCGAGATCGCCGTCCCTCTCGCAACCTATACCGGATGGAATTTCCGAAAGCCTGCCATCGGTGCGCCGAACCAAGCTGTACCCGCTGCTCGGCTCATGCGTGCGCGTTCGCCGGCACGAAGGCGAGCGTGAACGCGCGCACGATCCGCGTCAGTCGATCGAAGAACGCTATCCCACGCGCGAGCGCTATCTGGAGCTCGTGCAGGATGCGGTCGCTGCGCTGGTGAAAGACCACTATCTGCTGGCCGAAGACCTGCCTGGCCTGGTCGAGCACGCCGGCGAGAGCACTGGGACCTACTCATGCACCGCCCGACGGCGGCTAACGCAGTGACACTGCACGCCCTAAGTCCGCTCGGTGGCAAACTCCCTCCGCGACTATTTCCTCATCCCGGGGATCCGGCAGTCGATACCCTCATCTCCTATTGACTTTCGATAGGTCCGGAGAGTACTCCTATCGGATCTCGATATGTCGATCGGCGTCGTGTCGGCGGGCTTCACGACGTTCCTGCCATACACTGTGCGGCTGGCGGCCGGACCGATCACGGTGGAGGGCCGTCCTGACCCGGGCGACCGTTCCAACGTGGCCTATCATCCGGTACGTGACGCCCGACTACCTGAACACGCTCGGCGTGCCGCTTCTTCGCGGTCGCGGGTTCTCGGATCGGGATACCGGGACGCCACCCGTTGCCCTCGTCAGCGACCGCGTGACCGCGGCCTTCGAGGGTGATCCCATCGGGCAGCGGATCGCGTTCGGCTCTTTGGCCCGGCGTCGATGACGGTCGTGGGCGTGGTCGGTGACATCAAGGGGAAGGTCTCGACGTGCCCGAGACGCGCGGCACGGTCTACGTGCCTGCGGTGCAGCTGGACCAGATCGGCTTTCTTCAGCCCGCGCGCCCTCGCGATTCGAACGGCGTCGAATCCGGCTTCGCTCGCGGCGGCAGTGCAGCGCGAGATCTGGGCAGTCAATCCGAACCAGACGATCGCGAACGTGCGGACGCTCGAGAGCATCGTCGAAGGACAGATCTCGGATCGCAAAGTGCAGACCGGGCTCTTCACCGCATTCGCCGGGCTGGCGCTCTTCATGGCGGCGCTGGGCGTCTACGGCCTGCTCTCGTTCGTCGTGACCTCGCGCACGCGTGAGTTCGGCGTCCGTGCGGCGATGGGAGCGCAGCGACGGGATCTCGTCTCGCTCATCGCGCGAGACAGCGCGGTCGTGGGTGGCCTGCGGCCTCGTGGTGAGGTTCGCGCTAGCCGCGATCGTCAGTCGAAGCATGAGCAGCCTGATCTATGGCGTCGAACCTCTCGATTGGATGTCGCTGGCGACCTCCACGTGTGTGCTGGGCACGGCGGCGGGTCTCGCCGCACTGGTCCCTGTTTGGCGAGCCACACGTGTCGATCCGATGACCGTCTTGCGCGCTGAGTAAGAACGTTCCGGCTTCTTCCTTCAGACTTCTCCCTTCAGACTTCAGGTTGCTGAAGCTTTTCAGTAACCTGCTAGAGTGCTTGCAGTGCTTCCAGCACTTGTTCGGCGTGCCCGTTGACCTTCACCTTGTCCCATCGCTTCACGACTCGCCCGTCGGCGTCGATCAAGTAGGTCGTCCGCGATAGACCCATGAACGTTCGGCCGTAGAGCCACTTCTTCTGCCAGACGCCGTACCTTTCGGAGACCTCGTAGTTCTCGTCGGCCAGCAGGGGAAACGTCAGGTGGTATTTGTTCGCGAACTTCATCTTGCTGGCTTGTCCTTGGCCGCTGATTCCGAGAATCGCAACCTGCCTCGAGTCGAATTTGGGCAGGTTGTCCTGAAATGCGCAGGCCTCTTTAGTGCACCCCGCGGTGTCGTCCTTCGGGTAGAAGTAGAGGACCACCGGCCGGCCCGCGTAGTCGGCCAGTCGGTGGGTGTTGCCATTCTGGTCCTTGAGGTTGAATGGAGGAGCCTTCTTCCCCGGATCGATGAGCGGCATAGGGACCAACCATACCATCTGAGGGACGAGCTACGACAAAGACGCAGTTTGGGTGGGCCGTAACCTTCAAGTAAACTCGAACGAGTAATTTTTCGTATTAGTCGTTCGCTTATGGAGGATTCGTGCATGGCGAGAATCGCGCGCGCTGTGGGCTCAACGAGCCTGCTGTTTTTGCTGAGCCTGGCGCCTTTCGAGGTGCCGGCACAAAGCGGATGAAGGAATGTGGACCTTCGACAATCCGCCGCTCGCACAGCTGAAAGAGAAATACGGCTTCACGCCGACGCCGCGCGTGGCTCGACCATTTGCGGATGTCGAGCGTGCGCTTCAACGATGGCGGCTCGGGTTCGTTCGTCAGCGCACGCGGCCTGGTCCTCACGAACCATCACGTCGCGTTCGGTCAGCTCCAGAAAGTCTCGACGCCGCAGAAGAACTACGTGGCCGATGGTTTCTACGCGAAAACTGCGGCCGAAGAATTGAAGTGCCCGGACCTCGAGCTGAACGTGCTGGTCTCGATGGAGAACGTCACGTCGCGTGTGCAGGCCGCGGCGCCAGCGAGGACAAACCCGGCACAGGCGCTGGAGGCACGCAAGAAAGCGATCGCCGCGATCGAGCAGGAAAGCACGGCGGCGACCAGTCTGCGATCCGACGTGGTGTCGCTCTATCAATCCAGCGAGTACTGGCTGTATCGCTACAAGAAGTACACCGACGTTCGGCTGGTGTTTGCGCCCGAGCAGCAGGCCGCCTTTTTCGGAGGGATCCGGACAACTTCACGTTCCCCGCGTACGACTTCGACGTCGCCTTGTTCCGCGTCTACGAGAACAATGCGCCTGTAGCGAGTCGCGACTTTCTGAAATGGTCGGCGAAGGGAGCGGCTGACGGCGAGCTCGTGTTCGTTTCGGGTCATCCTGGATCGACCGACCGGCTCGACACGGCCGCACAACTCGAAACCGAACGCGATCTTGTCTATCCCATCTCGATTGCCGTCATCAACAGACGGCTCGCCGTGTTGCGACAATACAGCGCGCAGGGTGCCGAGCAGGCGCGGCAGGCTGCGAACACGCTGTTCAGCCTGGAGAACGCCCTCAAGGCCTACACCGGCGAGTTCCAAGGTCTCAACGACGTGAACCTCTTCGAGAAGAAGCGGACCGAGGAGCGGCAGTTCCGCGCCAAGATTGATGCGAACCGTGAGTGGAAGACCGCGTATGGCGGCGCCTGGGAGGCCATTGACGGCCGCCGAGCGGATCAACCGCAACATCTACAAGGCGAACCGATTTCAACAGCTGCGCGGATCCAGCCTGGCCGGCCTTGCCAGCACGCTGGTGCGCTATATCGAAGAAGAAGCCCAAGCCGGATTCCGAGCGGTTGGCCGGCTATCACGACTCGCAACTTCCTGCGCTCGAGCTGCAGTTGTTTTCTCCTGCGCCCGTCTATCCTGGGCTCGACGAGGTGATGCTGGCCGACGCGCTCCAGGAGTCGCTGGAGCAGCTCGGAGCATCGGATCCGTTCAACGTCGCGGCGCTGAAGGGTCGCACTCCGGCAGCCGTAGCGAAGGAGGCGATTGGCGGAACCAAGTTGGGCGATCCAGCCGCGCGGAAGGCGCTGGTGGCCTCCGGGGTGAGCGGTCTCTCGACCTCGACCGACCCGCTCGTGGTTCTTGCGCGGGTGGCCGACGGCTTTTCTCGAAAGAATCAGAAGACGCTCGACGATCGCGTGACGAGCGTCGCGACCGAAGCAGGCGAGAAAATCGGGCGAGCGCGATTTGCGGTGTACGGCCACTCCGTCTATCCGGATGCGACGTTCACGCTTCGGCTCTCGTACGGGCAGGTGAAGGGGTATCGGATGAACGGCACGATTGCCCCGCACAAGACGACGCTGTTCGGGCTTTACGAGCGCGCCCAGTCGTTCGACCTCAAGCCACCATTCGACCTGCCGTCCGCGGTATCCGGATAAACGATCCTCGCTCGATCTCGACGACGCCGATGAACTTCGTCACGACCAACGACATCATCGGCGGAAACCCGGGTCTCCGTCGTCAACCGCGACGGCGAGTTCGTGGGCATCATCTTCGACGGCAACATCGAGAGCCTGGTGGGGCGCTTCGTGTACAGCGAGGAGAGCAACAGAGCGGTCGCCGTGCACAGCGCCGTGATCATCGAGGCGCTGCGCAAACTCTATGATGCCGCACCGTTGGTGGACGAGCTGCTGGGACGATGAGCCGCGACTTTCACCTGGCGATCGAGACAGACGACCTGAAAGGCAATGTGAGCGAGTTTCGCATCCAACCAGCTTCGGAACAGGATGTGCCAGTCGTCTTGCGCATGATCAAGGCGCTGGCGGAGATGCGAGAAGCTGGCCGACCAGGTCGTGGCGACCGAGGCCAGCTTGCGCGACGCACTCTTTGGCGAGCGGCCGTTCGGCGAGGTCATCATCGGCTACGCAGGCAACGAGCCCGTAGGTTTTGCCCTCTTCTTTCACAACTTCTCTACGTTCCGTGGGGCACCGGGTCTTTACCTGGAGGATCTGTTCGTCGAGCCGCGTTGGCGGGGCCACGGCTTCGGTCGGAAGCTGCTTCAGCATCTGGCCGGCGTCGCCGTCGCGCGAGGCTGTCACCGCATGGAGTGGGCCGTGCTCGACTGGAATGAGCCTGCCATTCAGTTCTACCGTCGCGCGGGTGCCAGATCGCTCGACAACTGGCGGATCTTTCGACTGACGGGCGACCCTCTCAACCACTTGGCCGCCGGCGCGCTGTAATCGTGGCGCTCTGTCCAGGCTTTTCTTGCGCGGCCAATCGCACCGCGCTATACACTACTGGCGTGCTGCGGCTCGGACGAAGCCTCGCTTTTCTCACCATCCTGGCAATCTCAATCGGCGTGGTGGCGTCGGCCGCGGGGATCTCGGCGGCCGACAAGCTGCCGGCGCGCCTGTCGGATCACGAGTTCTGGGATCTCGTCACAGAGTTCCTCCGAGCCCAATGGAACCTTCCGTTCGACAATCTCCTGTCGAATGAAGTCCGATTCCAGTTCGTGATTCCCGAGCTGGTCCAGATTGCGAAGCCGGGCGGCGTGACATTGGCGTCGGACCGGAGCAAAACTTTACGCATCATTGCGGCCATCAAGCCGGCGATCGCCTCTCATCGTCGACATCCGACGTGGAAATCTGGACCTTCATCTCATCTACAAAGCGCTCTTCGAGCTGTCGTCGGATCGGGCAGATTTCGTCTCGCGCTCTCTTTTCGAGGAAGCGGCCGGCTGGGCTTGGGCACGACGGCGACGGCCGCCCAGATGTTTTCTGCATTCCTGCAGGCGGCCCGAGCCAGCAGCTGTACGACCAGAATCTGAAGGACATCCGCGATCGGCTCGTCCGGACCCATGCGTTCGCCCTTTCGAGCGACGATGCGAAAGGAATCGAATACGTCTACAATGCCTTCTTCACCTTCGGTCCAGGCATTCAGTATTCGTCAACGGACGGCTTTGGCGCGACATACCAGCCCACCTACGTCGATCTCATGCTTGCCACGGATGGTGCCGGTCGGAGCCAGGGATATCTGTCGACCGAGGAGCGGTTCACGTACATGAAGGATCTGGAGAGTCGCAACCTGGTTGTGCCGGTCGTCGGCAACTTTGCCGGTCCCAAGGCGATTCGGGCCGTGGGCGCCTACCTGAAACAGCGTGACGCCACGGTGACGGCGTTCTACCTCTCGAACGTCGAGCAGTACCTTCGATTGCAGCGCGTGTGGAATACGTTCTGTGGAAATGTCGCGCAGCTGCCGCTCGACGAGACGAGCACCTTCATTCGCGCCGGCCACGGCGGCCGCGTGGCGCGAGGCACCGCTCTGACCGCGGAGCTCGGTGTGGTGGCCGCTGAAGTGGACGGCTGCGGCACCAGGTAGGCGTGGAAGGCAGATGGGTGCAGGAGCCAAGGCCCCCTAGCTAAGCGAACCGCCCGCCGCACTAAGCGGATCGTTGTGGCAAGGCAGCGAGCAGCCAAGGGCTGCGAAGGCACAGGCTGGGGTGGGGCCCCAGCGCGTAGTAAAAGATTGACCGTAAAAACTGAGGAGACCGCATGGCCAAAAAGAAGACTGCAAAGAAACCCGCCCGGAAAGCCAACGCTGCATTCATGCGACCCGTATCGCCGGACGCGACGCTGGCCGAAGTCGTCGGCCCCAAGCCGCTGCCACGCACCGAGGTGACCAAGAAGCTGTGGGCCTATATCAAGAAGAACGATCTGCAGGACAAGAAGAACAGGCGCATGATCAACGCGGACGCCACCTTCGAAAGCGGTTTTCGGCGGCAAGTCGTCGGTCAACATGTTCGAGATGACGAAGCTCGTCGGGAAACACTCTGAAATAGGACCCGAGCGATCCAGGCTTTCGAACGCATCCAAACCGCTCGTCTCGTCCTCCAGCGCCCGAGGCCGGAGGACGTTGAAGCGGTGTTCAGTCGCTACGCCAGCGATTCCGACGTGACGAGATATCTTGCCTGGCCTGTTCACGTCTCGCTGGATCAAACGCGGGCGTTTCTTGCCTTCAGCGATCAGGAGTGGAGCAGTGGCCGCGTCGGCCCGCATCTCGCCTTTTCGCGCGACGACGGCCGACTGGTTGGTGGGACAGGACTCGCTTTCGAGACGCCGGATCGTGCGGCAACCGGCTATGCTGGCCAAGGATGCGTGGGGTCGGGGCTTCGCGACCGAGGCGCTGGGTGCCATGGTCGAGATCGCACGGGCAAGCGGGGTCAGCCGCTTGTATGCCCTGTGTCATGTCGACCATCGGCCCTCCGCCCACGTCCTCGAGAAATGCGGGTTCACGTGCGAAGGAACGCTGCGGCAATACGCGGAATTCCCCAATCTCTCCCGGGTAAACCTGACGACGTTCTCTGTTACGCACGGGCCTCTGAGACACGGGGCTGTGCGCATACTTGCTCGTTGAACCGAATCTGATAGAAAGTAGCACTTTGTAGACTAGGAGGACTGTGGACGTCGTTCCGGATTCGATTCCAATGCGCTCGCATCGCGCCGCTATCTCCCGGCCTTGCTGATCCTCTTCGTCGGCAGCGGTTGCGCGGCGCTGATCTACGAGATCGTCTGGTTTCAGCTGCTGGAGCTGGTCAATCGGATCGTCGGCGGTCTCACTGGGTGTCCTGCTTGGCACGTTCATGGGCGGCATGTGCCTGGGCAGCATCGTCCTCCCTCGACTCATTTCGCGCGCGCCATCATCCGTTGCGCGTTTATGCGTTTCTCGAGCTTGGCATCGGACTGATCGGTCTGCTGGCGCTGTTTGGCATCCCGCTCGTCAACGGCGTCTACACGGCGTGGGCCGGCCACGGAATCATCGGCATTCTCTTCAGGGGCGTTATCGCCGGCATCTGTCTTCTGCCGCCGACGATCCTGATGGGCGCGACGCTGCCGGCGATTTCGCGCTGGCTGGAGACGACGCCGCAGGGCGTCTCGTGGCTCGGGTTCTTCTACGGCGGCAACATCGCGGGTGCGGTGCTCGGCAGTGTGCTCGCCGGCTTCTACCTGCTGAGGGTGTTCGACTCCGCCGTCGCAACCTACGTGGCCGTCGCGCGTGAACGTCGCGGTTGCGTCGCTGGTCTCGCGCGATTGCGCGCATCGACGCCCACACCCGCACAGCAGTCTGACGGACTGGTTGCGCAGCGGCGCGCCTGGCGCCGGGTTGGTCTACGTCGCGATCGCACTGTCGGGGATGACGGCGCTCGCCGCGGAAGTGGTGTGGACTCGAATTCTTTCGCTGTTGTTCGGCGCGACGGTCTATACGTTTTCACTGATTCTGGCGGCCTTTCTCGTCGGCCTCGGCATTGGCAGCAGCCGTCGGCTCGGCGATGGCGCGAAACCTGGCCCGGCCGCGAGTGGCGCTGGCGTGGTGCCAGCTGTTCCTGTGCGTGGCGATCGCGTGGACGGCCCACGTCCTGACCGACTCGCTGCCGTATTGGCCGATCAACCCTTCGATTTCGACCGATCCCTGGTTCACGATGCAGCTCGACATGGTCCGCTGCCTGTGGGCGGTGCTGCCGGCCGCGATCTTGTGGGGCGCGAGCTTTCCGCTGGCGCTCGCGTCGGTGGCGGCCAGAGGTCAAGATCCTGCGCGTCTCGTTGGCGGCGTCTATGCCGCCAACACGCTCGGCGCAATCGTTGGGTCGCTCGGAGCCAGTCTGGTGCTCGTCGCCTGGATTGGCAGCCAGCACGCCCAACAGGTCCTGATCGTATTCAGCATGATTGCCGGCTTGCTCCTGCTCGAGCCGGCTGCCCGGAAGCGAGGAGGCCAGGGCAGCGCGATCGCAGATTCCTGGAATGATCTTCGTCGCTGTCGCGATTGCCGTCGGGGCGCTCCTCATCCGCACGGTGCACGAGGTTCCGGGCTTGCTCATTGCGTACGGGCCGCTACGCCGCGACTCGCACAGGTCAGGCTCACGAGATTATCTACAAGGGCGAAGGGATGATGGCGTCCGTCGCCGTGTCCCGGCTGTCGGATGGCGTGCTCAACTATCACAACGCCGGGAAGGTTCAAGCGTCGAGCGAGCCGCAAGACATGCGGCTTCAACGCATGCTCGGCCATCTCACGACGCTGATTCCGGCGCAGCCGAAGTCCGTGATGGTCATCGGCTTTGGCGCCGGCGCCACGGCCGGCGCCGCTTCAATCGAGCCCGGCCGTGGAACGGGAGCTCATCGTCGAGATCGAGCCGCTGGTGCCGAAGGTCGTCTCGACGTACTTCGGCGACCACAACTTCAATGTGGCGAAGAACCCGAAGGTGCAGATAGCGATCGACGACGCGCCGTCACTACCTTCAGACCACCAGCGAGAAGTTCGACGGCATCACGTCCGATCCGTTGGATCCGTGGGTCAAGGGCGCGGCGATGCTCTACACCCGCGAGTTCTTCGAAGAGGTCAAAGCCCACCTCAAACCCGGGTGGCGTCGTCACCCTGTTCGTGCAGCGTACGAGAGCAGTCCGGCAGCCGTGAAGAGCGAGTTGGCGACCTTCTTCGAGGCGTTTCCCAACGGCCTGGTGTTCGGCAACACGACCAACGGAGAGGGCTACGACACCGTGCTGGTCGGGGCAGCTCGAGCCGACGCATATCAACGTCGATGAGGTCCAGGCCAGACTGAACCGGCCGGAGTATGCGCCGCTCGCGCAGTCGCTGCGCGAGATCGGCTTCAATTCAGCCATCGATCTGTTCTCGACGTTTGCGGGCCGCGCTTCCGATTTGAAACCCTGGCTGAAGGACGCGACCGTCAATCGCGACCGCAACCTCCGACTGCAGTACCTGGCTGGCCTCGGCCTCAACTTGTATCAGGCGGGACCCATCTACGCCGACATGCTGATGTACCGCGGCGATCCGGGCGACCTGTTCGTCGGATCCGAGCAAACGATTCAGACGGCTTCGCCGGATGATCGAGAGTCCGCCGCTTCGCTGACGCGGAGTCCCACGTGCGACCGTTGTGCGGCTCGTGCACTGGGATTGTGACTTCGTAGCCGCACAACGGCGCCGCGCACAGCGCGGCCGCGAGGGAGCGGCGCGGGGCAACTGGGGCCCCCGCAAGCGACCGAGCCGGGGTATGGGGCGGAGCCCCATCTGAATATGTGCCGGAACATCAAGACGCTCGCTAATTTCTGTCCACCCGCCACCGACGATGAGATCCGCGCCTCCGCCGTTCAGTTCGTGCGGAAGTTGAGCGGCATGAATCGTCCCTCGCGAGCGAATGACGTTGCATTCAACCGGGCAGTCGATGAAGTGACTGAGGCCGCTCAACGGCTGATTCATTCGCTGACGACCAGTGCGCCACCTCGCAATCGGGAAGAACGAGGCACGAAAGGCACAAGAACGTGCGCGCCTCCGGTTCGCTTCCGGCTCGCACGCGTAAGCCGACCGCCCGTTGAACGCGCTGCGAACGGACAGAATTCGAACATCCATGTTCTTCGCAGGGCGTCCATCTTTGCAGGCAATCGAGCGTTTCGGCGCTCGGGCGCGGGAGTTGCCCTTGCACAGTCCGATCGGAATCGCCCAAGATCCGCCAGAGGCGAACACCAAGGGCTACGACATCGATGGGAGGGTCGTTCGGGTCGGGAACGGCTCGGCATGTTTCGATCGCGCCAAGGCCGCACTCGCCGCGTGGAAGCACTTCGACCTCGGCTGGGTCGAGGTCTTCCCCAGAAACGCCCCTCTCGGATTCCGGAACAGTCGTGACGATTCTCGTCCGGCACCTGGGATTCTGGTCTCTGAACGGATGCCGGGTGGTCTACGGCCTCGGAGACCGTGTGACCAATTTCGGGTTCGCCTATGGGACGCTCGTCAGCCACGCGGAGTCGGGTGAGGAAATCTTCGAGGTGCGGCTGCATCCCGAATCTGACGAGGTCACGTACCGCATTCGTGCGGTATCTCGCCCGCGTGCGGTGATCGCGCGGCTCAGGTGCCCCGATGGTTCGAGTGCTCCAGGCGCGGTTTCGCCGTGATTCAGCTGAAGCGATGCGACGGGCAACCGGGGGCGCTGGCTACGCGGCTGAGAAATGAGCATCTATGTCGAGATCTCTGATCCGCGCGCCCATGGAGGCGCTGTGGGACCATACGCAGACGCCCGCTCTTCACGAGCGCTGGGATCTGCGCTTTCACGCATCGAGTATCTGCCTCCGAGGACCGAAACGAGCCCCAACGGTTCCTCTACGCGACGCGGATTGGCTTCGGATTTCAGGTCGCTGGAGAAGGCGAGAGCGTCGGGGAGAGGGCCTCGCAGACGGAAGCCGCTCGTCGGCACTCAAGTTCAGCTCCGCCGACGCGCGTTCCATCATTCGAGAGGGTTCCGGCTACTGGAAGCTACATCCCGACTCGGGATGGCATCCGCTTTCTGACTTGGTGACGACTACCGGACGCGCTTCGGCACCGCTGGTGCGCTGTTCGACCGAGTGGCCTTCCGACCTCTGATTGGCTGGGCCACCGCCTGGAGCTTCGATCGCCTCGCGGTTGTGGCTCGAGGAGGGCATCGATCCGGCGCTGGCGATGCGCCAGTCGCTTGTGCACTTCGTTGCACGCGCCGGCCTGGCGCTGGTCTTCGCGTATCAAGGCCTCGCGCCGAAATTGCTCGCAGCACATCGCGACGAAGTGGCGATGCTGCTCGATTCCGGCGTGGCCGCCGATAACATCGACGTGATGTTGAGGATGCTGGGCCTGGCCGAGGTGGGGTTTGCTCTCGCGCTTCTAATCTTCTGGCACCGCCGGTGGCCGTCCTTGGTTGTGTCTTGGTCTCATGTTCCTGGCCGTTGTTGTGGTGGCCGTGAACTCTCCACGGTTCCTCGACGCTGCGTTCAATCCCGTCTCGCTGAACCTCGCGGTGGCGTGTCTCGCAGCCGTTGATCTCCTCGTGCTCGGTCGTCTTCCCGTCTGCCGCGCGCTGCCAGCGGAGACCGCCGCTCGAGACGACATGATCTCCATCTATCGGCGAGCGCTTGGCTCCGACTTCAATCGTCTCCATCCGAGATCCAACGCCGCTTCGGGTTTTCGAGCGCCGACGGGATCGCGAGCATCGGACGAGGCACGATGGACGAAGTCTGGAAAGGCCGGTTCTACACGATCCCGTTCCTCTACGTCGGAACCTGGCGGCGGATCATGTTTCCGGAAACGGGCAGCAATATCCCATTCACGATCGAGAACTATGCCTTCGTCGACCAGTTCGGCCGGGAAACCGTTTCCTGGATCCGGACGTTTCAGATCTCGTCGAACCCGGCGGTTCGACGCCTACATGATCTACAGCGAAGGTCAACGGCCGGATCATCGACTATCTCGGCTCGCACGAGCATCTGGCCGTCGACATCGATCTCTCGGTCGATGATGAGGGAGGTCTCCGCCTTCGTTCCGGCGCCCAGCGGTTCTATGAAGGCCTGATCGGCTTCCGGTTCCCGATGGCATTCAGTGGGGTTGCTGACGTCCGCGAGTGCGCCGACGACAAGATGGGCCGATTCCGGATCCGCGTGAGCGTGCAAAACACCGTGTGGGGCCCGCTTTTCGGTTACAGCGGCAGCTTCGACGTCGAATGGCGAGCGGTGGAAGGGAACAACATCCCCGGCCATGTCCTGCCGCAGCGTCAGGAACTGCGCGAGTAGCGGGATAGCGGCGTCGCACTTCACGACGGAGCACGTGCCGGCGTGGACTCCTTCCGACTATACTGGTTCAGAGATAGGAGCGACTGATGGTCCACGACACCACAGACGATCGCCGGCCATTCCGGTTCATCCCGGACGAGGCGCGGGAGCACGCGCGAGGAATGCGGGCGAGGAACTTCGAAAGACCGTCGCTCAGCTGATGCCATCGGTGCCGCCCGAGTTCGCCAAGCATGGACGGGCGGCGCGAAAGGAAATGCTGCTCGCCATCCGTAGCCTGATCGACAGCGCGATCGAACGGACCGAAAAAAGCGGAATCTAAAATCCCCTTGAGGCGCCGTGTGGCGGTCCAGAGAAGCGCGACGATCGCGCCGCCAGCCAGCGACAAGCCTGCAATCCGGTTTCCGGTCACCCACACTGCACGGCGCCGACTGCGGCCGCCGCGAAGATGACGGCTCCGGCAAGGCGCCGAATCGTCAACTCGAGGCGCCCCAACTGCTCCTCGACCTGAGGAATCTGCAGCGCCAGCTCGCTCCTATTCAGCTTGGCCAGCACCGATTCCGCCTGCCTGGGCAGGGCCAGGGTGGCTGCTGCGACATTCCAGGCCTCGTCGGCCAGCACTCCGCCAGTTGAAGGTCGATTCTTCTTCGAGCAGGGTCTGTGCGAACGGCGTCAGCTCGTGCCACACGTTGAACTGAGGATTCAGGCCGCATCACATGCCGGATAGAATCCCCAGCGTTCTTCCCAGCAGGATCAAGTCTTCAGGAACGTGAAAGGGCATCGTGTAGAGCAGTTCTCGAAATTCCTTTGACGAGCTCGCGCATCTCCTGAACGTCCGACCTGCTGCAGATCCTCCATCGTCCTGCCCCAGAACCGATCCAGCACCCGCGCTTCGACTCGCTCCAGAAGCGGCAGATTGGCAGACGGTAGAAACAACCCGAGCTGCTGCTGAGCCCGGACCAGGCGTCCGCTGTCCCGCGTGGCGACGGCAATCGCCGTTTCACGCAGGCCCGTGCGGACGCTGCGGTGAAAGTCTGCCGGCCATACCGAAGTCGACGAAGACCAGCTGCCAGCTGCCTGCGCCCTCTGTTGAGACGAAGAGGTTGCCGGGATGGGGATCGGCGTGAAAGAACCCATCACGGAAGATCTGCTGCAGATAGGTGCGAAAAGCCGGCGGGCGACTTGCACCCGATCGACGCCGGCGGCCGTAATGGCTCGCGTAGTCGGTGATTTTGATGGCGAAGACGTCCTCGAGCGTCAGGACGTGTTTCGTCGTGTGACTCCAGATGACGCGCGGCACACGGACGCCGGCATCGTGGGCCAGGTTGCCGGCGAACGTTTCGGCGTTCCTGCCTTCCAGGCGAGGTAGTCCAGCTCCTGATACAGCACTCGTGTGAACTCTTCGAGCAGGCTCGGGATGTTCGCTCGGCGCCGAATCGGCGGCCAACGGTTCAGCCATCGCCCGACCGTTCGAGCGCCTCGAGGTCCGGTGGCGATCAGCGCTTCGATGTTCGGCCGCTGCACCTGATGACGACCGCGAGCTGGCCGGCTGGCGCTTCCCCGAGGACGCGAGTGACGTCAATGTCGCGCGATGAACCTGCCCGAGCGAAGCGGCGGCGAGGGGAACTTCCTGTATCGCGACGAGCCTGTCGAAGAGCTGGCTTCCGAGCTCGCGCTCGATGACGCGGCGTATGTTGATGAAAGCTTCTGCTGGGACTTCGTCCTGAAGTCCTGCCAGCTCCTTGCGATTTCCTCCGGCAAGACATCCACGCGCGACGAGAGGAACTGGCCGACCTTGATGAGCACGCCGCCCATCTTCGATGGGCGAGCGTCCGGAAGCTTGCGGCGATTCGACGTAGGCGGGCCGATCGCGTGCGTTCTGCCCGGCTCCGCAGCCCGATCTTGGGAAGAGCCATTCCCAAGCGATGAGCTGGAGCGCCACGGTCAAAAGAAGAGAACGATCCGGCGATATCGGTGCGAAGGCGTCACGCGGCGTCTCGATTCTACCGCCCCGGAACCGCACCTCCGCAAAGTCCGTCTACTCCCCTGACCGTTCTACAAGAACAGCTTCCAGCTCCCGGCTGCCAGTAACCAGCTGGAAGACAAAAAGCTGGAAGCTGGGAGCTCGGAGCTCAAAGCGTGGGCAAACCGACCGATCTCGTTCAAGGCACCGTCGACCTGCTCATCCTCAGAACCATCGCGCTCGAGCCGATGCACGGGTGGGCGATCGCCCAGCGCATCCGGCAGATTTCCAACGACGTTCTCCAGGTTCAGCAAGGCTCGCTGTATCCCGCTCTGCAGCGGCTCGAACGCGATGGATGGATCACGCGCCGAGTGGGGCGCATCGGAAAACAACCGCCGGGCTCGCTTTCTATCGGCTGACACGCGCGGGCCGCAAGCATCTCGAGCACGAGCAAGCGGGCTGGGAGCGGCTTTCGAAACGCAATTGCGCTGGTGTTGCGAAAGGCCTGAAGAATCGTGCGCGCTTTCGATCGCCTCACCGTCAGGCTTCCGCGGCTGGCTTCGTCCTCGCCTCGATGACGAGACTCTCTCCGAGGAACTCGCGTTTCACATCGAACGTCAGGTTCAGGCCAACATCGAAGCCGGCATGACTCTTCGCGAAGCCAGGCGGGCGGCGCGCCTGGCGGTGGGGTCAGTTCAGGCCAATCCGCCACGAGTCGCAGCGAGGGCCGTCCTGGGGCAGTCGCACGCCAGATCGTTCGAGATCTGGTTTACGGGACCAGGATCCTCCGCAAGTCGCCCGGTTTTGCCGCAACCAGCATTCTCATTGTGGCCCTGGCATCGGAGCGGCGACTGCCATCTTCAGCGTCGTCTATGGAGTCGTGTTGCGGCCGTTGCCGTATCAGGAGCCGGACCGTCTGGTCAGCCTCTGGACGAAGATGCCGCAGCTCAACCTGCAGCGCGCCAACGTCAACGCCGCTGATTACCGGGACTGGCGGGCCGACAATCACGTGTTCGAGGACATCGCGCTCGTCCGCCACGTCGCGTAACTTCAATCTGCTTGGCGCGGGCGAGCCTGAACGCCTGCTCTGGTGCACGGGTCTCACCGAATCTGTTCAAGGTCCCTGGAGTCACGCCTGCGCTTGGTCGCACGTTCACCGAGGAAGAGGACGAGATCTGGACGAGACACCGTCGCGGTGTTGAGTGACGGCCTGTGGAGGCGCTGCTTCGGCGCGGATCGCTCCATCGTTGGAAAGACCATCAACTTGAGCGGCTTCCCGCACACCGTCGTGGGTGTGATGGGGCCGGACTTTCAGCACCCGGGCCGTGAGTTCCAGATCTGACGCCGCTGATTGTGGACCCGCGGATTCTCTCAAGAAGATCACCCGGCTACGACTGGCTCTGCCGTGGCCCGGCTCAAGCGGGGTGTGAACCTCTCCCAGGCCCAGGCCGAGATGGACGGGATTGCGAAGCGTTCTGGCGAATGCGTATCCGACAACCAACCCGCAAACAGGCGTGCTCATCGAACCGCTGCTCGAGTCCACCAGTCGGCGCCGCGCGCCCGGCTCTAGTACGCGGTCTTCGGTGCGGTGACCTGCATGGTCGTCATCGCGTGTTTGAACCCTGGCCGGTTTGCTCGGCGCCAGGATGGCGAGTCGCAGCCGCGAGTTCGCCGTACGGCTGGCACTGGGTGCCTCGCGGGGTCGCCTCGCGCTTCGCCGTTGCCGAAGTGGCCCCAGTGCTGCTGGTCGGCGGCGTGCTCGGCGTTGCTGCGGCGGCGTGGGGAGTTGCAGCCTTCGTTCCCCTCGCACCCACGACGCTGCCGCGCGTCGAAAGCATCGGCGTGAACGGGCCGGTTCTGGCATTCTCGATCGTGATGTTGGTGGCGACGGGATTGGTGGCGGCTTTACTACCGGCGATGCTGGCGTGGAGGTCGGAGCTCACAAACGCCACACGAGAGGACAGCCGTTGGAGTTTTGGAAGCCCTCGTCAATCGAGAACGCGGAACATGCTCGTCGTGGCGCAAATGGCCATTCTGGTGCCGTTGCTGCGTCGGCGCCGGGTTGCTCGTCCGCAGCTTTGCTGCCGTCGTCAACGTCGATCCGGGATTTCGCGCGGAACACGTGCTCAGCCTCTCACCTGGCGATTCCGCGGTCGAAGTATCCGAATGATCGACCAGGTGGCGGCGATTCGGCTCGGTCAGGTAGTCGAGCGAGTCGCGTCGTTGCCAGGCGTCCGTTCGGCCGGCATGGTCAACCGGCTTCCATTGCTGCAGGCGGCGCACAGATCAACGAGTTGGAGTTCGAGACGGTTCGGCCAACCGGTCTCCGGCCGGAGGCTCGCTTCACGAGGGCTTCGGACACTGCACGGTGACGCCTGATTACTTTCAGACCCTGGGCATCCAACTGATCGAAGGGCGACCGATTTACAGACCACGACACCCAGGTGATTCCGGTGCCTGGCATGTCCGGCCATGTTCATACCCGCGACCGGGATCGTGGACGACCGGATCGCCCGCCGGTTCTGGCCCGACAAAGCCCGGTCGGCAAGCGCTTTCGATTCGCGTTTTCTCCAGGCATGCCTTGGACCGAGATCGTCGGTGCTCGCAGGCCACATTCGTCACGACGGCCTCGACGTCGACCCTAGACCGCAGGTGTATTTCAATTATACTCCAGCGGCCTCAGGACTGAATGGCCCCTTGTCGTCCGCACCGATCAGGACCCCCGCGCGCTGATTTCGGCGACTCTCGAGGCCATCCGTGTCGGTCGATGCCGAACAGCCGGTCTATGACGTCCGGACGATGGAGGATGTCGTCGAGCGCTCGACTGCCCAGCGATGGCTCAACATGATGATGGTGACGGTCTTCGCCGCCATTGCTCTCCCTCCTGGCGAGTGTCGGCGTGCACGGCGTCGTGGCATATGGGGTCAACGAACGGCGTCGAGAGTTCGGAATTCGTCTCGCCTCGGCGCTGAGCGCGGCGCGGTCGCGCGGCTCGTGGTCTGGCGGGAACCGTCCTGGCAATCCTCGGTCGGCAATCGGCTTCCTCGCCGCCGTGTTCGTGGCGAAGGCTATCGAGAGCCTTCTTACGGCATCAGGGCGAGTGATCCGCCAAGTTTTGCGACCGCTGTCGGATTGCTCGTCTCGGTCGCACTGTTTGCGAGCTATATGCCGGCCCGCCGCGCCGCTTCTCGTCGATCCTGCAATTACGCTGCGAAGCGAGTAGAAGCTTCACAGGGCTCAGGGCTCAGGGCTGAGGGCTGGAGGATCAGGGCTTCAGCGCGCGGCTTGCGTCGTCTCGGCGAGCGTATCGGTCTTCAACGCCGGTCGCAAGACGCGATTCCACCACATGATCGCGCCGGTCCCGAACAACACGGCCGGCACGAGTCCCAGAATCACGTAGAGCCACTTCACCGCGGTTCCCCACGCACGCCCGAAATGGACGCGGGCGAGCCACGCGAGCACCTCGTCGCCGGATCGGATTTCCGTGCTGGACGGATCCATCGGTTGGAGGAAATCGACGAGCCATGTAAACGGATCAGCGTAGCGACAAGTAGAGTCCGCTCACGCCCCACATGAGCACGAACAGGAACATCCAGAAGCCAAGGGCGCTGTGCAGATCCCAGTTGAACCGCTTCCAGCCGGTGTTCAAGCGGACGATCAGGCTGCGTTTCCAGCGGGATACTCCGGGCCACCAGATCAGCAAGCCGGTGAGGCACAACAGGGTGAGGCACGAGGCCCCGACGCCGTTGACCAACCGGCCCTTTCGTCCGCCAAGCAGATCGTCGTGCAGATCGACCAGCCACTTGACTGCCGTGTGCTCGGACGACACCGTGTCTCCAAGGTCTTTGCCGGTGTAAGGATCGAACAGTCGTTCTCGCACGCCCTCGGCCGCGAGTCAGCCAGACCTCGACGGCCTGATTGGGTTCTTCGCACCACGACCCTCTGGACCTCGAGCCTTGGGAAGGCCTTCTTGGCGGCCTCGGTCAGCTGTTCCACGGTCAAGCGGGGTCCCGACGGCGACACCATCGTTACGGGGTTGAGAGCCTTGGAGAGCTCGCGACGAAACACCACGGCGCTGCCGGTGGTGCTAATCAGCAGCATGTAGAGTCCGACCCCGACGCCCGTCCAGAGATGGATCTGGAACAAAGCCCGGCGCAACCACACGCCCTGCGGCTGTTGAGCGAGTCGCACCAGGAGAGTCATGATTCCAATCCGCTCGCGCGCGCCTGCTCCCGTGCCATGACCGCCCAATCCTTGTCGCCATCGCCGTGGGCGATAGCGCCGAGCAATCGATCACGACACGCGTTGCCGCTCGGTGTCGGCACACGCGCCTGGTCGGCGGCGGCAAGAGCCAGGTTCAAGTCCTTCAGCCCCAACAGCGTCGTGAAGCCAGCCTTCCGTACGCCTCGTCGACGATGATCTTTCCGTACACCTTGTAGGCTGGCGCGGCGAACAGGCCTTCCGTCAGGACGTCGTAGAGGACCTGCGGCTGCACACCGTACTTCGCACCAGCGAGAACGCCTCTCCCATGGCTTCGATGGCGCAACCGAGGACGAAGTTGTTCGAAAGTCGATGATGGCCGCCGCGCCCTCCTGTTTCGACCCGCCTCGAAGGTTCGGCGCCCCATCATTTGAAACAGCGGCTCGCAACGGCGGACGGCATCATTCGGTCCACCAGCCACGATCAGAAGCTGTCCGGCTGCTGCGGCGTCTGGCCTGCGCAAGAACAGGCGCCGACACCATGTTCTGCTTGGCCTGTGTGTAGGCAGCGGCCAATAGCTGCACTGTTGCGACGCTGTGAGTGCCCATCACGAGATGAATGGCACCGGCCTTCAGCGAGTCTCTGTACGCCGCCAACATTGAGCGCCACCTCCTTGACGGCCGCATCGTTCTGCCACGATCGAGATGACGACTTCACGCCCTTCGCAAGCAGCCGCTATCGACGGCGCAACCGTTGGCTCCAGCCTTGGCGATCTCCGCGGTTTTTTCCGTCGTCCGGTTGTAGACGAGCGAGATCGTGACCGCCGCCAAGAATTCGGGCCGACATCGCCTGACCCATGCGTCCGAGACCAATGAACCCAACCTTCATGCGTCCTCACTTTGTGCAGGCCCGAAAAAGCCCGAGGTTGAACATCTTCGCCGTCATTCCAAGCCGCTCGCGCGCTGCTTGCTCGCGCGCCAGCGCCGCCACATCCTTTCGCCATCGCCGTGTGCGATGGAGCCGAGCAGCCGGTCGCGAAACGCGTTGCCGCTCGGCAAAGGAACCTGCGCGAGATCGGCTGCCGCCAGAATCAGATTGGCGTCCTTCAGGTTCAAGTTGATGGTCGACCCGGCCCGGTCGTAGGTCTCGTCGACGATGATCTTGCCGTAGACCTTGTAGGCGGGCGCCGAAAACAGGCCCTCCGTGATGACGTCGTAGAAGACCTGCGGGATCACGCTGCACTTTCGAACGAGCGCGAACGCCTCGCCCATGGCCTCGATGGCGCAACCAAGGACGAGGTTATTCGCCAATTTGATGGCCGTAAGCGGCTTCGGGATTGGCACCAGCGTGAAACGCGTGCCGGCCAATCACCCGGAACAGCGGCTCGCATTGCTGACACTGCTGTTTCGGGTCCCAGCCGCCACGATTCCGAGTTGTCCGGCGGCCGCAGAGATCGGGACGTCCTAGAACCGGAGCGGCGACCAGGATCTGCTTCGCTGCAGCGTGGACGGGCGCCCAACTGCCGGATCGCTCGCGATGCCGATGCCGTTCCCATCGCCAGATGAATGCTTCCCGAGCGCTGGCGAGTCGCAATCAACCCGCCTTTGCCGGCTGCGACTCGTCGATGACGTGGCTGTCCTCGGCCAGCATCGTGATCACGACCTCGCGCCCGGAACACATGTCAGAAACCGACGTGGCGCCCCGTGCACCGGCCGCGGCGAATTCTGCGACACGCTCAGAAACGACGTCGTAGACGGCCAGGTCGTGACTGTCGCCAGAACCGCCGCGCCATTCCCTGGTCCATACGGCCCAGGCCTATGAACCCGACTTTCATGGTGGCTCTCTTTCCTTCGCTCCGCGACCGCTAAATCATACAAGGAGATCCGCGGAATCTTAGGATTTGAGAATTTCGAGGATTTGAGGATTTAGGGATTCGAGGATGTGAGGATTTGTCGTTCCCGCCGCGATCGGCGCAGTTCACGACGCCCAGTATCTCGACACTGGTCGTTACCTCGAAGCCGATTGCCTCAGAAGTCCACGTTCGTCGGCCGGTCGGTTTCAGCGGTAGCCGATGGCTCCGGCGTCATGGAGATGCTCGCAGTATCGCTCCATCAATCGATGGCCGGTGTGGCGACGCTGAGCTCGGGCGCTACGCCGATTGGGCCGAGATGCACGTGCGGCTCGGCTGATCGTGCTTCGACCAGGTCCGCAGCCAGCTTCTGAATCCTGAGCGCGGGGCGAACCCCGAACTCCTCATCATTGCGGGCGTCAGTCGCAGCTTCTCGATGCCGGACATCTGGCAATAGGGTGAGTGGACCCAGTGAATCAATCCCACGATCCTTTCCCCGTCGAGCGCGGCGAATTGCGGACCTTTCATCGCGCTCAATCCGATCCGGAAGAAGCGCTCGTTGGCGGCAAGTTGTGACGCTCCAAACGCGGCGATATGCAATGGATTCGTGACAAACGCACGCGCCAGCATTCGTGCGGCTTCGGCCTGCATCTCGATACGGCAGCGCTCGATTCGGATCACGGGAATGGCGGGGTCACGACCGAAACGACGGCAGCCATCGATTGACCGACCCGACGTACCGTTCGTAGGAAGCTCCGACCTTGCGACGCAAGGTCGGCTCCTCGTATCCCAGGACGAAAAGGTTGACCGCCGCGAACCAGACAAAAAAGTAGGCGACAAACTGCCAGGATCGAGCGAGAAGTGTTTCTCCGATGAGTATCGTCGTAACGCTGAGATACATCGGGTTTCTACGCACCGCATAAACCCCTCACGACGAGTTGACGCGGCGGATCCACAGGCGCCAGGGTGCCCTCGCCGCTTGCCGCGAACTCCCCAGATGCACGTTCCCAGCAGCACGACACCGGCCGCGATCAATATGAGACCGAGAAGGTCGACGAGATTCGTGACATCGAACCCAGCTCGACTGAGCTCGAAGAACCGCCAGGGCAGGTAACCAGCCATCATGCCGGGAAGCAGGACCGTCCAGACGAGGCTGCGAACGGCAAGCCACGAAGAGACCCGCAAACGATCCTACAGTGTGTGGTCCCATGTGGTTTCAACTCTTCAGGACCCGATGGCGGGTTCATGAACGCTCGCTAATTCATCTTAAAAACCTCGTAGCGGCGCATGCAGCGAGTGCGGAACAGGAAGCGTGTATCCACTACTTTCCGTCGTACTGAAAGGGCGAGCAGCACATTTCCTGGCATGCCGCCCCACTGGCCATAGCCGGAATCCGACAAACACCATCCCACTTTACGATTCCCGCGCCCGAGGGCCCATACAGCTGAGTGCCCGCGGCGGTCTGCATTTAAGTGACCATGTAGGCCACCGGGATCACTTTCGATTCTTCTGAGCGCGAAGCGGTGGTGCGGAACGGGGCCTGAGGCTGTCCAGGAAGCACCGGCACGTGAAAGTGAATGTGAGGATCTAAGGATTTGAGGATTTGAGAATTTGAGAGTTTGTGAATCTACCTAGCACATGTAACTGAACGAAGTACAACAGAAATTACGTATTGCTAAGTCCTCCCCCAACGGACCGGAACATTGCCTTGTGGACACCCGGGAGCATCTCGAGATTCCCGCCGCACTCCCTGACGGCATTCGCCGCCTGGGAAGACCTGCACCGGCAGCGATCGAGTGCCCTACGGGGCAATCCCAACGACATCCCGCCTGGCGCCCCGGTGTTCTCCAAGGGAACCAACCCTCCGCACGTGTTCCCTGTCCGGCTACATGTCCGAGAAGTCGGGGCAGCGGCTGTTCTTCTACCAACGATCAGTTCGGCGACGGCCGGATCACCCGCGTCCATATGTCGTTCTTCACCGACAAGTGGCATCACCAGATCCTCGGCTGGGGCCGAGAGCTCAACCGTGTCGCGATCGGCTATCTGAACCCGCAGCATGGTGGACCGGCCGCCGGTAAGTCCCGGGTCAGGCTATCCGCGCTCGGCCCCGGCAAGCACAACCTCGATGTACGGATCGTCGAGCGCAAGCTGACCGAACCTCGGCTACTCGAAGGGCGATCACAAGATCCTGATCGACGGACACTGGGGCGACCACGTCACCGCCGCGCTCCGCGCATTCCGGCGCGACCAGGGCTGGACCGGGAGCGACGCCGATGGCATGCCAGACCGGTCACCCTGGAGAAACTCGGCTGCACGTCGTCCCCCGACATTCGCGTCGATATCAGGGCGAACACTCGGCGGTTGCTGAGCGCGCGGTCGCCAGCGCCCGAGGGACCCGCCGCGCCCTGCGATTGGCCACCCTGATCGGCCGGTGCACGACATGGCGCACAGGGTCGTCCGACTCGTGCGTCGCTGGTCTCCTCGGCTGGCCACTTCTTCTTGCATCGTATTGCCCGCTTGGTGCCGGTGAGAACAGGTATGTTCCACGCGTCCAGGTCTCATGTGCGACGCCGGAGGTGCAGGGACAGCCCCGGACTTCTGTGTAACCACGGTTGCATACTACCCGCGGGCGGCCCCTAGCATGGCGCGAAGGCCAGAGCGCGTCGAGGCGCTCGTTGGCGCTACCGGCGCCTCGTGACGCCGTCGACGCCGCGGATCGCGGTGTGGCGCAAGCTGCGTCGCACTCGGCGTGGCCCAGGTGGTGGACGGTCTCGGTCGCTGCCGGCGGATGCCCGTACCGCAGGCAGCTGGAGTGGGTCGCCGTGGACGAGGTGCTGCGAGGCCGGCGGCGAGGCGACGAGATCTGGCTGCGGTCGAGTCGGCTCGACTGCGCAGGAGCGCGTGATCGCCGATGCGGGATGGCAGCCGCGATCCGCGCCGAGTACCGCGAGCTGATCCACGAGGCCACTCACGGTGTCCATCGGCTCGGAAGCCGCACGGCGCCGGACCTTGGGCCGGCTGAGACGCGAGTTCAGGCGGGTCAGCCGCCGCGACTTCTTCCCTCCCAGCCGAGCGTGAAAGCAGGCGCGCCGCCGGCCATCTCCGACCTGGCCACCAAGGTCGAGGTGGTCACGCCATGAGGTGGCGCGACGCGAGCATCGGTCCACGTTGACCGGGCGGCGTGCAAGCGTGGCTCATCCGGCGGTTCATCGACGGCGCAGGCCACCTTCCTGTTCGTCGATGATGCCGATGACGCCCCAAGTAATACGTAACCAGAACGAAGTACAAT
>ERZ1370068.7898-contig-6790_pt1 | contig 39848 bp, 67 predicted proteins | sample MGYA00561227_ERZ1370068 | MGnify/ENA primary metagenome ERZ1370068 (study PRJEB38410, sample SAMEA6850437) | metagenome | study: Metagenomic assessment of the ecological functions of the soil: analysis of the soil microbiota associated with the... | reverse complement strand
CAATGTTGTACTTCGTTCAGTTACGTGCTTCGTGACCGACGGCACCTATCTCTATTTCGCCACGAATTTACCTCCCGCGAATCCAGCGGTGTCTCGCGAGCAACTGCAACGCGACGGTGACCACGATCATCAACGCCGGTGTCACGTCGATCACGACCGACGGGGTTTTCCGTATTTTGGCCGCGAATCTCTATCAAAAGCCGATTTGGTCCTGCGCGCGTGCGGCGGGCGCAGCGGCTCGCGCCAACCAAGATCGCCGACATGAGCTTCAACTCCTCCATCGCGATCACCCACGGACCAGAACGAGACCTCTTCTTTTCGGATGAGACAGCCGTCGTGAAGTGTGCGGTGGGCGGCTGCAATCTGATGCCCACGCAAATCCGCGAGTGCGTCGGGCAATCGTTTGGGATTGCCGTCGTCGTCGATTCGCAGGGATTGTGTACTTCACCGATCCCGGGGATCGGGCAAGCGGTCATGTTGATCGCGAAGTGGCCCTAGCGTCGCTGCAGCGATCCGAATTCCCGATCGCCAATCCACACGGGTCGGCGCGATGCCGCGGAGACAGCCACCACGGCGTGAGCTCGCTCGACGGGACGATGTTCCGGAAGCTCCGGCGAGCGAATCGAGGGCCTGCGATTTCCTTCTCCATCACCATCGAGATGTATTGTTCGACGCTGCTCTCTTGCGTGTTGCCGTTGAGCACGACCTCGAGGCGGAGTCGCTTGGCGTAGCTCCGGGCGGACTCCGATGCTCGGCGACTTGCGGCGCGTAGTTGTCGAGGCACGCGCCGTTCTCGCTCGTCACGAGCAGGCCTTCGTCGGTGTGCGCGACGAGCGGAATGGTTTCCCATCGTGTGCCCGGGCGTGCGAACGAGCGCGACGCCGTCGCCGAGCATCACGTCGTCCTCGAGCAGCATCACGCGCTTCGGATCGATGCCTTCGATGCCGTTCTGGACAATACCAATCCGATTGCGGCGGGGAGGAGACCGCCGGCCGACTCCCACTCTTGCTTCATGACGAGCAGCTTGGCGATTTCGGGAACACGGGATCGCGACCGAGCCAGTTGCGGAGATCTTGCGTGTTGAAGATGATCGTACGAGAGATAGTCGACGTCCGCGGGGCGGATGCCGATCTTCCTCGAGGTGCTCGGTCACCCGTCGGACCGCTACGGTGAGGCGACGCAGCCTACCACGATCAAATGCGGGGGCCAGACTTCATGTGCTGTGGTGCTGTTGGCGCGGTTTGATTGCTGTGTGGCAGCGCATGCACCTTGTCGGCTCCAGGACCGCTTGAAGCAGCAGGTCTCGGCGTTTAGCCCGAGACATCGCTCACGGCGAGAACAAGAGGCGTCTTCGTTCCGGCGGGCGATTAGAGACTGGATCACTGAGCCGACAACGATTCGTGATGTGGATCACCGGCGTCGGCACCGGTCGCTGCGTGTAGGCGTTCGCCCGAACGCGTAGCAGCGTGGGGTAGGGGACGCGGACGAGCCTCGCACGTCTTGTAGAAGAGCGCCTTCTTTCCCGAGAGCATCTGCTCGCTGGAACGCACTGCCCGACGCTTTCGGAACTTCTTCGAGGCGCGTCGTCGGAACGCTCTGATGTTGCGTGCGCCACTGAAACGCGCGTCGATCGTTGCGCAGCAGATTCACTTCCATTTCCGTCCGGCACGATGACGGCCGGACGCTTAAGCTACCGCTGCCGTGAAGCGGAGGATCCCGTCGCGCACGATCGTGTTGCGGATCCGGCGCCGTCGTGGTGCTCGGCTCCGAGGCACGTGCCGGAACGAGATCCAACCGCCGGCCGCTTCCGTTCTCGATGCCTGTTGGGCATGCGCCCTTCGGGACCTCCAGGCAGAACGGCTCGCCGTTGCACGCGCTTGCCGCGATCTTCCACGCGTACGGCTTGGGCGCGTCGACGTCGGTCGACCGAATGTTTCTGCGCGCTCCCTGGATATTCGGTCCTCGTGACGCTCTTCGAGCCGACGAGCTTGTCGGCATGCCCGTACACGCTTGTGTTCGCGTAGGTCGTCTTGCCCGAGACCACGTGGTGCGACGCGCGTAGACCACGTAGGAATCATCGTCCGACGCGAAAGAGCACGCGGGATCATCGACGGATACGTCGTGTCGCGATTGTCACCCGCGCAGAATTTCAGTTGACCGATGCACTGCACGGATCGGCCGTTCCCGCGTCGACGAGCAACGGCTGTGCGGCGTACGCCAGATTCGCCAGAACGATCGCGTCCATAGCCGCTTCATGGCCGGCAGGCGAACAAATCAGGCTCGCGCTCTTGTTCCGCGCGGTCGGTGAAGGCAAGCTGACGCGCTCGACGGCGCGGGCGGCGTGATGCGCCACACGCTCGCGCCCGGTGCTTTCAAGTAGGCGTCCCTTCTTCGTCGCGTCTTTTGCGAGCGCTAATCGAAACAGCACGCCGAACGTGTCGGCCGGTGCATCGAGACCGAACTTCGAGAGCGCCGGGTCAGAAGGTGATCACGTTGATGGCAGGATGGCCGGCGAGCACGGCGCGTCCTTGATCGCATTCGTCGTCGCCGTATCGCCGCTCGCGATGATTGCGGTCTCGCTTTCAGACAACGCTCGGGCTTTCGGTCGCGATGACGGCATTGTTGAGCGTCTCGGAAGGCTCGCGAAGACCGGCGCGCGGTTTCCCTGCGGGTCACCCGATCCATCAGGTACGGCGTGAAGCCGTAGTACGCGGCTTCCGGCGTTCGTCAGGCCAAAGGACGGCTTCGTCGGAGCGTAGTCGGTACGTCGACGACATTCGTCGGCGCGCGCGTTCGCATTCGGCGCGGTTGCATCGGACCTTCCGGCAAATAGATCGTCCGTACGGGCTCGTCGGATTGTTGCCCGAGCATGTCTTCTGGCAGCACGTCGTGAGATCGAGGATCTCGAACGAGCCCGCTTTCACCGTGAAGCCTTTCGACTGGAGCTGCGTGATCGCGTCCCCGGCGTCGGTCGATGATGAAGCGTCGGGTCCCGCCTCGACCGGGATCGAACCAGTGCCGCTGCAGCCTGCGAGAAAGGGTACGAAGAGGCGCGCGAACGATCATGCGCTCGTGCTCTGCAGGACTCGCGCCGACGCGAATGCCCGGATTTGCGTGTTGGCGCCCTGAACGCCTTTCGCGTTCAGGTGGACGTCAAACGGTCAAACGGTTGATCGACCGCACGACAGCCACGCCTCGTCTTCGACGTAACACCCGCATCATCGATTACGCCGGCGAAAAGGTGTCAAACCGTGAAAGCCTGGTTCGAGAGCGCCGATACATACAGCACGGTCATATCTGGTGCTTCAAGCTCACCAACCGGACCGTGATCGACGCGGGCGTCGGCGGCAACATCGCCCGCTTCATCAACCATTCCTGTCGCCCGAACTGCTACATCGACATCAAGGACGGCGTGATCTGGATCCGTGCCGCCCGCACGATTCGAAATGGCGAGGAGCTCACCTACGACTACAACACCGATGGCGAGGACTGATCAAGTGCCGGTGCCGCCCGGGCTGTCAACGGCTTCTCTGATGCAGGTGTTCTTCCTGCACGGATTCGCTTCGTCGGCGAAGTCCACCAAGGCTGCGTACTTCTGGCGAGCGCCTGCAGTCGCACGGCATCCCGTTTCATTGTCCGGATTTCAACGAGCCTGATTTTTCGACGTTGACGCTGACGCGGATGCTCGACCAGTTGGCGAATGCCATCGTTGCCGTCCCCGCCGGACCGGTCGTCCTCATCGGGTCCAGCCTGGGAGCGGTCGTCGCCATCCATACGGCGGCGCGCGATGACCGATCGCATCGATCGACTGATTCTGCTCGCACCCGCGGTGATGCTTGGCCGGGACGGTCACTCGCCAGTCGGCCAGGAGCGCCTGGCCCAGTGGCGGTCGGCAGGGACGCTCGATATCTTCCATGGGGCATCGGCGGCTTCCGCCAGCTCAACTTCACCTTCCATGAGGACAGTTTGCGGGCGATTGCGTTTGCGGCGGATGTCCGGCAGCCGACACTCATCTTCCAGGGTCGCTACGACGAGGCTGTTGATTGTCGAATCGTGGAGAATACGCCGCAACGCGATCGAACATGACGCTCACGCTACTGGACGACGACCATCGGTTGCTCGCGAGCCTTCCCCAGATTTGGGAAAGCATGGCGCCATTCCTGGAGCTGGCAGACTTGAGACGCGCCGAGGCACAACCATCAGCTGGTGCAAGATCACGGCGACTTGGTCTTGTTCCTCGTTGCGTCCGCGCCACTCGACGTCGACCGCAACGTCCCGCTGATCGACCTTCGTATCGGCACCGCGCAAGGGAACGGAACCTACGCTGTCGTGACCGTTCCTCTCGAGGCGTACGTCGCTCGCGTCCTGACGGCCGAGGCACTGCCCGACAGCCGCCCAGCTGCGCTCGAGGCCCTTGGCCATCACGATCCGAACCTATGCGCTCGCGAACCTGGGCCGCCACGGCTCTGATGGCTTCGACCTGTGCGACGAGACGCACTGTCAAGTCATGCGCACGGCCACGGCTGCGACCGAACGGGCGGCGGCGGCCACATCAGGACGGATTCTGATCGATGGTGGAGCGCCAGCGTCGGTGTTCTACTCGGCGCGTCGTGTGGCGGGCGGACGGAGGTACCGTCGGCGGTCTGGCCGGGCGAGCAGGATCGCCCGTTCCTTCCAACGCAGCAAGACGACGCCTGCAGGGGCGCACCGGTGTGGGCGACGGAGCTCGCCAGCAACGATCTGTTTCGGTCCTTCCGTGCCGCCGGCTTCCGCGGCGATCGCCTGCGCGACATGAAGATCCTCGGCCGGAATTCTTCGGGCCGCGTCGCGCGTCTCCGCCTGGAGGGTCTTCAACCCGATGAAATCTCGGGACAGGACTTGCGGGTTGTCGTCGGACGCACGCTAGGCTGGCAGCACATCAAGAGCACGGCTTTCGATCTGACCCGCACGTCCGGCGGCTACCGACTGCGCGGCCACGGTTCCGGGCACGGCGTCGGCCTTTGTGTCATCGGGTCGGCCCGCCGCGCGGAAGCAGGTGAAAAAGCCGACGACATTCTCCACCGATACTTCCCGGGCCTGCCGATTGGCGCACCTCCCGACGCGTTCCTGGCGAGTGCGGCCAGAAAGCTGGACACTCGTTCCGCCGTGGATTCCCGCGTCCGACCGGAAAGTCCGGTCGCGACGGCCCGGGTTGTGTCCAACATGTCGATCGCGCTGCCTCCTGCTGACGAGATCCAGCGGGCGAGCATCATCGACCTGACGGCGCAGGCTCGAGAAGAGCTGTCCCGCGCACTCAGGGTGGCGGCGCCCGACCTGAATCTTCGCTTTCACCCCACTGCCGACAGCTACGAGCGCGCCACGGCCCTGCCATGGTTTACCTCGGGGCGGTGGTTGCCGGCGCGATTCATCTTCTCCCCGTCGCCACGCTTCGCGAGCGCGGCGTGCTCAGAACGCACGATCCGTCGCGAAGCTCGTCCGCGTGATGACCGACGCTGCGTTGGGCACACGACCGCTCTGGGTGCGTGACGGCGCGGCCGTTGTAAACTTCGCCAATGAACCGCCGGCCGCGAACGCTCACGACCAGACAAGCAACCGCCGTGTCGCAACGTGTCGCCTGTCCCGAGGACTCCGACCTGCTTCGTCCGGTGTCGGCTGGCGCGCTCACGGATGCCTACGCGCGCGCTCGCGCCTGTTTCGAACGCCAGCTGGCCCAGGGTCGGTCTTGGCGGGAGGTTAGATGAGGAAATGCATCATCGATTCAGGTGATCGCTTTCCCCAAGCGGCAGCCTCACGATGGCGATCGACCGCCCCTGGCCTTCCGGCGAGAAAATGCTTCCTCCGTGACGCTCCACAATCCGCCGGGCCAGCGGAACGGCCAGACCGAGCCCGCCGCGCTTCTCATCGAACGGCGATACCGCCATCGTTGTGCGCATCCGCGAGAACCCCTCTTTCGGCGATCGCGATGACGGCCGACCTTTTCTGACGCGCATCAATCTGACGGTTCACGACGACAGATCGTTGGAGGAGGCAATTCGCGAAGTACTGCCCGGAGGATTCCCGATAGCGCCGATTCCAGTCGCGCGGCATCGCCTCGAATTGGTGCGCCTTCAGATGGTCCGCGAAGCTCTATGCCGACTTCGAACTCCCCGCGCTCTTCATCATCGTCCACGAGACGCTGGACCAGCGGAAAAGGTCGAAAGGCTCCTGAACCAGCTGGATGATGTCGGCGTCCAGCTTCTGGATCTCGCTCAGCTCGGCGAGCATCGCCACGAGGCGCTGGCAGGATCGCCCGCCTCATCAATCATCTTGCGTTGGCGCTCGCTGAGCCCATCCGCATCGCGCTGCAGCATGCCAGGTAGCCCCGACCACGTTGGCCGGGGTCCGCAATTCGTGCACCAGCAGGGATAAGAACGCCGAAAATCGTCATCTTCGGATGCCATGAGTCAGTGCACTCTCTTTCCTTTGGCGGCAATCCGCGTAGCGACGGGACCGACCTGGGCAGCATCCGAGTGATCCCCGTCCCCGTATGTATCTATAATGGGGAGACCGCTCCCGGACTGCAGAGATTTCTTATGCTGATCAAACGCCCCTCGGACATTACAGCTCCGAGATCACCGACAAGAACGGTCTATCTCAATCGGCGCGAGTTTATCACGAGCGGCCAGCGGGACGGCCCTGGCCACGGCGGCACGGCGCCCTCGCAACTGAACAGCTCCTGGCTGCGCGGCAGCCCCGGCGCCTCACGGGCGCAAGCTGGAAACCAGAAGAGTCCCGCTCAGCTACGACCGAGGCCCCGAATTCCTGGGACCACATCACGACCTCACAACAACTTCTACGAGTTCGGGACCGATAAGGACGATGGCCGTCAATCTAGCTCAAGAAATTCGTGCCCGAGCCGTGGGCGGTGACCGTCGACGGTGAATGCAGCGAAGAAGGGAAAACTCAATCTCGAGGACATCCTCAAGGGCGTCACGCTGGAGGACCGCATCTATCGTCACCGCTGCGTCGAAGCATGGTCGATGGTGATTCCCCTGGGTCGGCTTTCCGCTCGCCGACCTCATCAATAAGTGTCGAGCCCACGTCGAAGGCGAAATTCGTTCAGTTCACCACGCTCGTTCGACCCAGGCGCAGATGCCCGGCCAGCAGCATCCCAATCCTGCAGTGGCCGCACGTCGAGGGCCTGCGAATGGACGAGGCGATGCATCCGCTGACGATCCTGGTGGTCGGTCTCTACGGCGAGGTGCTGCCGAATCAGAACGGCGCGCCGCTTCGACTGGTTGTGCCGTGGAAATGCGGTTTCAAGGAGCGCGAAGTCGGATCGTGAAGATCCGCTTTCAGTCGAAAAGCAGCCGCTGAATACTTGGCGGCTGACGGCCCCGCGGATACGGCTTCCCTATCGCAACGTAAGACCGGAGGTGCGATCATCCCCGCTGGAGTCAGGCAACGGAGCGCCGTCTGCCGGTCGTTGTTCAAGAACACGAAGACGCAGCCTTCAACGGCTACGGCGACCAGGTGGCCCGGCAGCTATGTCCGGCGCATGGATCTGCGAAGTATTCCTGGGTCAGCCGCTCGCCCAGGGTCGCTTGCCGTGACCAGCGAACCAGACAATCCGCTGGGTCATCAAACCAGCGGTCTTCCTCGCCGCCCTGATTCCGTTCGCACTGCTCCTGAGGGGACTTCTGCTGACCGGGGATCTCGGTGCGGATCCACTGAAAACCATCACCGACGTCACCGGTCTCTGGACGCTTCGCTTTCTGTGCATCACGCTTGCGATCACTCCCTGAGGCGACTCACCGGGTGGAACGCGGCGATCAGGTTTCGACGGATGCTGGGACTGTTCGCGTTCTTCTACGGGTCCTGCATCTGCTCATCTTCATCGTCGCCGGATCGGCTCTGCCAGCCTCGGATTTCGAGCCTGCTCGTTTGGCAGAACATCCGCGAACTGGCTGCATCGATCGGCGGCGAGATCTACAAACGTCCGTACATCACGGTTGGATTCACTTCATGGGTGTTGCATGCTCGCGCTGGCCGCTACGTCGACGAGCGGCATGAAGCGCCGGATGGGAGGAAAGCGCTGGCAGGCGTTGCATCCGGTTGATTTATCCCGCCGCCATCGCCGGCGTCATCCATTACTGGTGGCTGGTCAAGGCTGACGTGACCGATCCTCGATTCTACGCCGTGGTGATCAGCGTGCTGCTCGTGTTCAGGATCTGGTGGTGGGCGCGGTCGCGCGCCATCACGCCAGTGCGGGCAGCCGGGCGGCGAAACGAGGCAACGCCGGCATCTGCCGACTGATCGCTACTCGATCGTCACGTAGCGCCAGAGTCGCGCTGTCTTCTGGGTCCGACGTAATTTTCCGATTTCCTTCTCGAATTGTTCCTTCGTCTTCCACGGCCGGTATTGCCTTGAACTCCCGGACCATCCTCCGGCCGGCGCCAGGAATACTGAGGATGTCCTCGTCACTGGCGGTATTCAGGTTGACGGGGATGAAACGAGATCTGTGCCAGTCGCGCCGTCTCCTGCGCGCCGACGTGCTTGCCGATCTCCTTGTCGAACTGCGCGAAGTTCTTCCACGGCCGGATAACCGGCAAACTCACGAGCCATCCTGTTGCCCGCGCCAGGACGAGTAGGATCTCGTCGCGGGTCGCCGTGTTGAGATTGATGTGGACGAACGCCTTGCCGTAGAAGTCGGTGCGTTGGGCGGCGGATAGCGACTGACTTTGCAGAAACGCATCCAATTCCATGATGCTCGCGAAAGGACGCTTGATCCACGATGCCTTTCGCAAATCGCACTCGTCATGTGGGGCAGCGCCGCCAGCTCCGCTTTCGCTGGCCACGTTGGGATCGATGAGGCCCTGAGACTTACCGACCTGCCCGTGCGGCCGCCCGTTCATCGTCAGCGCGATGACCACGGTCAACGCGAGTCTCATTACTGCACGGCTTCGCGATTCGCTGCATATGTGCTCCTGGAATAAATCTCCACCCACGGTGGCGAGTTTAGTGTAACCCTCGTGTCATCTTTGACGCTCGAAGTCCAGAGCCGGATGCTTATGCGTGTATGCCAGGCCGACGAGGCCGAAAGTGAGCCATCACGCCGGGAGCCAATGCCGGCGGCGCCTTCGCCTGCAGCACTTTCATCCAGAGCGCGAGCCCTCTCATCGACGGGTCGATATCCAGCTGGAACTCGGCGTTGGCTCGAAAGTGCAGGACGAAGCCAATACCCGCGCTGGCAATCGCCAGCACCAGTGACGACCCGCAGCGCCTGGAGGCTGCTCGCACTTCGGTTGAACCAATACCATGTCAGCACGACAAGACCCAGCGCTATCAGTGCGAGCGGCGCAACCTGCCAGACGTCCTCGAAATGGCCGAGCAGAAGCAACTCGGCAGCCGTGCCCAGCATCTCCAGGACGAGCAGTCCCAGAAGGAATTGGCGCAGGGAGACCCTCACCGGGCTTCAGAGCTGCGCGATCCACGCCGACACCTGAGACAAGTCTACGTTTCCGCCGCTGAGAATGATGCCGACACGCTTGCCTGTCACGTTCACGCGGCCTTCGAGGGCCAGCGGCAGCCACCAATGCTCCCGTCGGTTCTGACGATCATTTTGAGGCGCTCCCATAAGTAGAACATGCTCCGCAGGAGCGCGGCATCGTCTACGACGGCCATGTCGGTCACGTTACCGAAGGCACGAGCGGGAAGGTCAATGACCCGAGCGAGGGAGTCCGGGCTCCATCCGCCACGGTCTGCGGATTGCGCACGGTCTGAAGCTGGCCGGAGCGAAACGACCGATTCGCATCATCGCCGGCCGCCGACTCGATTCCGACGATTCGACAAGACGGAAGAGGCTGGTGCGCGGCCAGCGCCGATCCGCCCAGCAGTCCTCCGCCACCGCACGGAACGAGCAGCAGATCGAGAGAGTGCCGACCTCGGCAAAAAGTTCGAGTGCGGCCGTCCCGGCTACCCGCGCAATGACGTTCGCGTGATTGTAGGGCGGGATCACTGTGAGACCGCGTTCGGCCGCCAGCCGTTGTCCGATGGCTTCACCGGTCTTCGCGCTCGCGATCGATGCAGCACGATTTCACCGCCGTATGCTGGTGGCCCGTCGTCTTCACGGCGAGGGCGTCGTTCGGCATGACGATCACTCGCGGGATGTCGAGAAGCTGTCCGGCGAGGGCAATCGCCTAGTGCATGATTGCCGCGACGAAAAAGCGACGACGCCGCGGCGACGCCTCGGCCGCCGAGCCGCGACAGCGCGTTGTAAGCGCCCTGAACTTGAAGGCTCCGGGCGCTGGAGGTTCTCGCATTTGAAGAAGAGCTCCGCTTCGACGCGATCGTTCACGCTGCGGGAAGTGGCCACGGGGCGTTCTGTGTGCGACACCGGCGATCTGATGCGCGGCGCTTTCGACGTCGGCAAACCTCGGCGAGTTCATGGCTCATTAGTGTATCCAGATACTTGTCCGCCGCCGCCGCGACAAGTCATTCGCAATGCTCGTCAGAATTCGTGACGTGCAGAAACGCTCCCGCATCACGACGGCATCGCTTTGGATCCGGGATCGGCCGTTGCCCGCCTTTCTCGTTGTCGTCGGCGCGGTGCCACGCGGCGCCCAGCCGCCCAATCAGCCATCGTGGATCGCGCGCCAGCGAACGACAACGCTCAGATTCTGTTGAACGCGCAGTCGGCCGCTACAACCCTGAAGGGGCGGCACGACAGGGCTTGTCGGGGGTTCGACGAACAGGTCCTCCAACTGCCGAAGGATCGACGCGAGCGGATGAAGGCAGACCTGGAAAGCGCTGCGCGAGCTCCAGCGGCGTCGAAGCGTCGAGAAGGATCCCCTGGTTGCGCAGGACCTCGACATCCTGATCAAAGCCGCGCAGGAATCACTGCGGGGACAGGAGTTGGGTCAGCGATACTCAAATCCCCTATTTCAACGTCGCCTCGATCGTCTTCAACGGCATTCGGAGCCTCCTCGACGATCAGGTGCCGCCAGAACGGCGACAGGCCGCGCTGGTTCGACTGCGCAAATACGCCGGTGTGGAACCTGGCTACGCGCCGCTCACCGAGCAAGCGAAGGCGCGAACCGGCGACTGGATGCGGCCAGGCCAGGTCGGACCGCCGAGGATCGAGCTCGAAAGCGATCTGGCCCGCGCGAATTTCTTCGTCGGCGGGATCGGCGAACTGTTCGCCGAATACAAGATAGCCGGCTACCAGGGAGGCTCTGGGGCGGCTCAAGGAACAGATTGCCGAGTACGACGCGTGGGTCACGAAGGAGATCCTGCCGAAGAGCCGGACCGACTTCAGGCGACCACCCGAGCAGCACGCCTTTTCGCTTCAGCAGTTCGGGGTGGACGTCCCGCCTGCACGGCTGACGGCGATGGCACACAAGGCGTTCGACGAGTGGCAGGCCGAGATGCAGGACATTGCGCAGCAGGTGGCGAAGTCCCGCGGCGTCGCGTCGAGCGACTATCGAGATCGTAATCCGCGAGCTCAAGAAAGACCAGCTGGTCGGCACGGCAATCCTGCCGCACTATCAACAACGGTTGAAAGACATCGAGCAGATCATCGAGCGCGAGCGTCTGGTATCGCTGCCGGCACGCCCTGCCCGCATCCGACTGGCCACGGCGGCGGAAACGGCGCAGCAACCGGCGCCACACATGGTGCCTGCGCCTCCTCAACAACACCGGCCAGCAGGGAGAGTTCGTGCTCCCTGAACGTGCCTGCGCGCCCCGGATCGGCCGAGACCGCACAGACGGACGACTTTACGTTCGGCGCCGCGTCGTGGACGCTGACCGCTCACGAAGCGCGGCCCGGGCACGAGCTCCAGTTCGCCACGATGGTCGAGCGCGGGAGTGTCGCTGGCGCGGGCCATGTTTGCATTCAACAGCGTCAACGTCGAAGGTTGGGGCCTCTACGCCGAGCACATCATGAAACCGTTCGAACCGCTCGAGGGACAGCTGATCTCGCTCCAGCTGAGATTGATGCGGGCGGCGCGAGCGTTCATCGATCCGGAGCTCCAGAACGGTACGCTCACGCCTGCCGACGCCATGCGCATTCTCACGAACGATGTCGTGCTGTCTGAAGCGTTTGCGAATACGGAGGTCGAGCGCTATACATTCCGGGCGCCCGGGCAGGCCACGTCGTATTTCTACGGATACATGCGGCTTCTCGACCTCCGGCGCGACGTGGAAGCGAAGCTCGGGAGTCGATTCGATCAACGGCGTACATGCGACTTCCTCCTGGCGCAGGGACTGCTGCCACCGGATTTGTTGCGGAAAGCCGTCATGGACGATTTCGCGAGCAAATAAATGCATTTCGTATGAACCGTCCACGATGGCAAGCGCGGCTGTATACTGACCCGACTTCGGAGGGATGTGTTATGCGAGCGATTCTCGTTGTGTGTTTGATGTTGCTGGCAGCGGCCGCATCGGCTCAGTCGCGTTCGGTCTACATCGAAGATCTGACGTCGGCTCGAAGTCCGCGACGCGATTGCCGCGGGGAAGACGTCGGCGATCATCTACGCCGGCGGCATCGGAACAGAACGGACCGCATATGGCGATCGTCAAGCACAACGCGATCGCGCACTATGCGGCCGGCCAGATCGCCGAAGCGCTGGGAACGCGCTGGTCTATCCGATCATGCCCTTCAGCCCCGCCGGAGATCCCATTGAAAAGATCGGCCACGCCCGTTTCCCCGGCACGGTGAGCGTCTCGTCCGAGGTGTTCATGGGTGTGATGCGCCAGGTCGCGCTCAGCGCGGTGGCCGCCGGTTTCAAGAACGTGTTTTTGATGGGCGACCATGGCGGCGGCCAGAACGAGCTGAAGCTCGCCGCCGAGAACCTCGACGCGGACTGGAAGGCCAAGGGCGTTCGGGTGTTCTACGTCGCGGATCTACAGGCGAAAGCGACGCAACAGACCAACGCCTACCTGGCGGAACGCAAGATTGCGCCCGGCGGACATGCTGGCGTCGCCGAAACCTCGCAAGTGATGCGTTGCTCGATCAGGTCGAGAAGCGAGTTGATTCGCCGCGACAAGCTCACGGCCGCCAAGGTCAGCCGGAACCGGCGACCGGAATCAATGGAGATCCTCGCCGGCGACCGTCGACATGGGTCGCGTGTTCATCGACTACAAGGTGAACAGTGCAGTCGATCAGATTCGGGATCTGATCGCGAAGCGCCAGTCTCCGGCGATTCAAAGCCCCAGGAGCGCGGGCTCGAGAGGGCCCGCGCTTTTCCTGAAAGACCCGCACATCCTAGAAGTCGATCCAGCTCTGCAGTTGAATGGCCGCGGTGTGTGGCACGCACTCTGCCTGCTGCTCCAACCTCGAAGGCCGTTCAGCGTTCGGAGGTAGGCCGGAAGCGAGCCGTGATGCCTCCGAGCGCCGCGGTAATTGCGCGGGCGGGCGCGGAGTGTCGTGGTTTGCGTGCGTCGAACCTGAGGTGCGGTCATGAATGAACTGACGGCAGCCGCTGACGCCCTGAGAACCGTGATCCGCAGAACATGGTGGATCCCGCTCGTTCAGGGGATTGCCGCGCTGGTGATCGGCATTCGCTGCTCACGCGTCCGGCACCCACTCTCGTGGTGCTGACGATTTTCCGGGTGCCTATTGGTTCGTCGGCGGCATCTTCGACACGGTTGGCGCCGTCTCGCGACGTGATTCGGATCGGCACTGGCTTCTCGCTCTCGTCAGCGGCCTTCTGAGTATCTTCGTCGGGCTCCTTCTTCTGGGACGGCCCATTCTTGGTTTCGTCCTCACGTCATTGACCCTGATCACGTTCATCGCCATGGGCGCCATTCTGAGCGGCATCTTCAGCGTGGTCGTGGGCCGTGCGCGTTCGTCGCGAGATCAGGGGCGAGGGTTGGATCATTCTTCTCGGCTTGCTCTCGATATTCCTGGGGGTGATGCTCCTGTCGTCACCCTTCGTGTCTGCGTTGTCGCCCTTATCCAGGTCACGGCGCTTCTGGCGGTCATCGGCGGCATCGCCGGCATCGTCAACGCGTCTCGGCTGCGAAGCGTGGTTGCCTGAGTATCGAGCTGTCGGCGTATTCAGTATCAAGGAGGCTTGGTATGGCGTCTTTGCTCGGTTCGTTCACGCAGTTGATGACTCCTGACACGATTGAAAGCTCAGCCGTGCCGTCGGTGTCGACACCAATCAGGCGCAGAAAGGCCTCGACGTCATCGGTCCCCTGGTTCTCGGCAGCCTCGCGCGAAAAAGCGAGACCGTCAGCGGCATGGATTCGATCATGCGAATGCTGCCCGAGGATGCGGGAACCGGACTGCTTGGCAAAGTGCTGAGCGCGGCTGGACAAGCGGGGCCCATCTCTTCAGCCAGTCTTTTGAGCGGAGTCCTGGGACCCGGGGTCAGCACGATCGGCAAAGCCCTCGGCGGCCGGCTCGGCTTCGATGCGACGCCGCTGCTGTCTGCTGGCGGCGCCGGCGATCCTTGGCGTGATCAGCTCGACGGCCAAAGAGCAGAAACTCAATTCCGCCGACATCGCGAAGACGTTGCAGAGCGAGCACACCGCGACCATGGCCGCTGCCAAGCCGGAGGTGCAGGCGGTCCTGCAAGAGGCCTTTCAGCTCAGCGACAAGGCAGAACGACTGAAGGGAACATTCACCGACGAGGAATGGAAGAAGATCCGACTCGCCCATGGCCGCCACCGTTCTACGTGGCGAGCGCGTCGCCGCTCCGGCGTTTCCGGCCTCACCAAAGAGGTCATTGCCGCCGGCGCGACGCGATGCAGGGCGCTCGTCAAGGACGCGTTGCCCACCTCACTGGTCGACGTGGCATTCGGCAGTTTCGAAGGCAAGCTCGATCTGGAAGACGGACTCGATGAAAAGAGCCCCAGAGGCAGCATGCTCGGTGTTGTTCAGGCTGCCGCGGCGGCTGTGAAAGCCAAAAGCCCAGTTGATGCCCGGACCTTCGCCGATACACTGGTGGCCCTCAGCCGGAAGGTCGCCGAAGCTTCCAAAGAGGGCGGTTCCTCGGTATCGGCGGCACGCGCGTGAGCCAGGAGGAGGAGCAGGCGATCGCTGAAATCACCGCGGCAGTCGCCTGAGAAGCAGTAGTCTCACCGAAAACACCCCTGCGCCGAATGGCCGGATGAACGTCCCTACCAGCCGTCGTTCATCCGGGTTCGGCGCTTCAAGCTCCGCGTCCGCACCACCAACCGTCTGATCTGAATGCATATTGTCACCGTCCAGCTAATGGAATACTGTGCTCGTCTCCAGCGCCTTTGGCTCCAGGAATGAGCCGCGGGGATGAGATGATCTGTGTCACTCGGTCCAGGGAGGCACCTTCGATGAGGAAAGAGACTGGCCGCGCTTGCCGTTGCAGGCGTGCTGCTGGCGGGCGGGTCGTTACTGGCTCACCATTCAACAGCCATGACGACATGGCCAACCCGGTCACGGTCAAGGGCGCGGTTAAACGCTTCGAGTGGACGAATCCTCACGCGTTCATTTACCTCGACGTCACCGACGAGAAGGGAATGTCGTGGAGTGGGAGATCGAGATGATGAGCCTCAATCACCTTCGGTCAGTGCGGGTGGGTGCGCACGACCGTCAAAGCGGGCGAAATCATCTCCTGCACTGGCGGCAGGGCCAAGAGCGGTGCCCCGTCAATGATCAGCGCGTTAATCGAGTTGCCGGATGGGCGGAAGATTCGGTCGTGGTCTGGGGCCCTGGGGCGCGTGTAGCCCGGCTTCAGCCGGAAGCTCAATGCCAGGTAGCTCTCTTCCGCCTAAAGGCGGAAGCCACACACGCTGAGCTCTGAGGCCTGGAGCGCGAAGTCTTAGGCGAGCTGAGAAGATGCCGATGCTGAGAACATTGACGACGTGCGGCAGTGCGGCCCTGATGGCTGTGTGTCTGCTGTCGACTGCGGCGGGGCAGGCTCCGGCTGCGCCTCAACAGGCGCCTGCGGCGCTGGAGCAGCCGGCGGCGGGCCGGGGTCGATCGGCGTACCAGGACGCAGCGCGGCTTCCAGTCCGAATCGTCTCCTTCACGGCCGAGCCGAATACGATCCAGCAAGGCCAGGCCGTGACGTTGACCTGGGCCACCGAGAATCCTGGCACGATCACAACCGAGCCAAACATCGGGCGTGTCACCCCGCGCGGGACCCGCGCCATCTCGCCGGCGGCCACGACGACGTATACGCTGACGGCGACCGGCGTCGGGGTCCGGTCACGCGCTCGTTGACCGTTACGATCCCGGGCACTGTAGCTGCTGCAGCACCCGCCGCAGATCCGACCAGCAACGCGAAGAAGCCGGTCCCTCGATTTTCGGACGGCAAGCCCGATTTCACCGGCGTCTACGGCTACGGCCAGGGTGGCGGCCGCGGCGCGCCTCCTGCGGCGGACGGCGGCTTGCCGAGGACGCCGACGCTCAAAGCCGGCGCGGAGCAATGCAAGGTCGTCCGGGCACCGAACGACACGGGACAGTACGCGACGTGCATGCCTCCCGGAGTTCCACAGACGTTCTTCGTGCCGTACTTACTTTCAGATCGTCCAGGCGCCGAAGCACGTCGTGATTCTTCATGAGTATCTTCATCTCTATCGAGTGATTCCTACCGATGGCAGCGCCCATCCACCGGACCCCGATCCTACCTGGATGGGGAACTCGGTCGGCCGCTGGAGGGCGACACGCTCGTCGTCGACTCGATTGGCTTCAACGACAAGACCGAGATCAATGGCTATCGGCACACGGAAGCGCTCCATGTCGTGGAGCGCTTCAAGCGTCCGGACGCCGACACGTTGCAGCTACGAAGCGACGATCGATGATCCGAACGTCTTTGCCGGGCCATGGCTGATCACGAGAACGTTCCCGTTTCTGCCCGAGCACGATTCGGTTGACGAGTTCGTGTGCGAGAACAATCGCGATTACCGCGACTTGTTCGGCGAGGGAAAGAAGTAGCCATCATGGCCGTCACTGCGACGCGTCCGTCTCCGGCGCCTGACCTTCGAGCGGACGCTGCCCCGAGCCTTGGATATGCATCGCATGCATCTTCGTGCTGATGATCTGCTACACGCTGTCGTTCATCGATCGCCAGATCCTCAGTCTGCTGGTCGGGCCGATCAAACGAGATCTCGGCCTCAGCGACACGCGAGTCGGCTTGCTTGCAGGGACTGGCGTTTGCGCTGTTCTATGGGAGCCTGGGAATCCCGATCGGGAAGATCGCAGACACGCGGCGTCGCACGACGCTCATCACGATCGGCGTGCTGTTCTGGAGCGTGATGACGGCCTTGTGCGCCGGCGCAAGAAGCTTCGGCTCTGTTGTTCCTAGCGCGTATGGGTGTCGGTGTGGGAGAAGCGACGCTCGCTCCGGGAGCTTTTTTCCATGATCACGGACTATTTTTCGAAGAGCGGCTGGCGCGCGCCTTGAGCGTACTCGATGGGCATCTTCATCGGTTCCGGTCTCGCACTTCTCGTGGGTGGCACGGTGCGTAGCTGACTGCGCGAATGCCAGCGGTGGATCCGCCAATCCTCGGCGTCGTGGCGTCATGGCGTCTGACGTTCCTCCTCGTAGGGGTGCCCGGGCTGCTTGTTGCGGCGTGGGTGGCCACCGTGCGAGAGCCGATGCGGCGAAACGTGCTACGGACCGCCAGATGGCCGTAGCTGGCCAGCCTGACGCTTCCGCGACGTGGTCCGGCAGGCCAAGATTCGCTGGCAGTCGATCATCGGGATCTCCGGTGGGATGGTTTTTCAATCGTCGTGCACGTACGGGTTGACCGCATGGATGCCGGCGTTTCTCCAACGCGTGCACGGATGGTCGCCCGCGGAAGTAGGTCGGACACTGGGGCTGCTGATCGTCTGCTTCGGCTGCCTCGGGATGTATCTGGGTGGCGCACTGACCGACCGCTGGCGGAAGAACGGCATGCGAGATGCCCCACTGCGAGTGGGCGTCATCAGCGCGATTGGCGCCGGTATTTTTCTGGTCCTTTCTCTCACGACATCGAATGTCACCGCGACGCTCAGTCTTCTGGCGCCCGGCCTGGTCTTTCTTGGCTTGCCCATGGGTGTTTCATACGCGGCACTACAGTGGATCCTGCCGAACCAAGTGCGTGGTCAGATCTCCGCGTTCTTCCCGTTGATACTCAATCTGGGCGGATTGACGCTTGGTCCGCTGTTCCCGGCACTCGTCAGCGACTACGTCTTTCGCTCCGAACAGAAGATCGGCGTCGCGCTCGCGATTTCCATCGGCCTGTGCTCGATCGTGATGCTGGTGACGTTTCTGCTGACGTGCCGTCCGTATAGAGCCCATTCAGCGGCGATGGACGCGCTCGACTGAAATCCGCTGAACCCGAGACCACGCATATGCGCCCGACTCTCTTCGACCGCGTCAACGGCTGTCGCTCTGATTGCGCTGTCGTCGTCGATGACGACGACCCATGGGCAAAGCCGCGATAGCGCTTCATCTGGAAACGGAACGATAGGCCAACGCTGCGCGCCCTCTCGGGAGCAACAGACCTTCCGAACAAGACAACTGTCGTCACCGCCGCCACGGTGAATCCGGCAGCCGGTCCGCGTCCGGCGCCCAACCCCTCGGTGCCGGCTGTGCCGGCGCTGCCCGAGCACTGCGAGGTGGTTGGAAAGATGAACGAACGCGACGGCGCCAACGGTCAGCGTTATGCGATCAACTTCCGGCTCCGCCTGCCGCTCACCTGGAACGGCCGCTTCTTTTCGAAGGCGGAGGCGGAAGCAACGGGAACATCGGCAATGCGCTCGGCAACCTGCAGGGTCAGCAGCCCACTGTCGCGCTCGCACTTGGCTACGCCGTCGTCTCGCAGGATGCCGGCCACGACAACATGGCCAACAACGACCCGGCGCGCGGCGGGACGACGACGTTCGGCCTCGATCCGCAGGCGCGGCTCGACCTCGGCTACAACTCCTACGACCAGGTGACGCAGGTTGCGAAAGCGCTCATCACGCGCTTCTACGGCCGCGCCCCTGAGAAGTCCTATTTCGTGGGCTGCTCGGAAGGCGGACGGGAAGCGATGATGGTCTCGCAGCGATTCCCAGGCTATTTCGATGGAATCCTGGCCTGCTCGCCAGGGTTCCGCCTGCCGCGCGCCGCTGTTGCAGAAGCGTGGGACAGCCAGGCGTTCGCGGCCGTCGCGCGAGCGAACAGTCTCGCTCGATGCGAACAATCAGCCGTTCCTCAACAAAACATTCACCGACGGCGACTTGCTGCTGGTCTCGAACGCCGTGCTGGCAGCGTGTGATGGATTCGACGGCGCTCCTGACGGCATCGTGCAGAGCTTCACATCCTGCACGACGATGGCGGTCGAGCCGAAGCTGGCCGAGATCACCTGTACGGGGCCAAAGACCGACGTGTGCGTGTCGCCGGAGCAGGTCGCAGCGCTCAAAAAGGTATTCAGCGGCGCGCGAACGTCAAAAGGTGATTCGGTGACGCCGCCTGGGCGTGGGACGCCGGCATTGGCGGAAAGATTGGTGAGGCCTACAACCAGGGCTGGCGTGTCTGGAAGATTGGCGCGTATGGAGCGCAGGCGCAATTCCGCGATCAACCTGACGCTGGGCGCGCTCGCGTTGCCGCAAATCTTCGTAACGCCGCCGGTCGAGACGCCTGTTGCGGCCGGAGCGCCCGCGTCGCATGCGCTCAGGTTCGATTTCGATGACGCTCCGCGAGCACTTGCGAACACGTCCGGCGCGTTCCGCCAGTCGGCTCTGGAGTTCATGAAGGCGGATTCAACCGACTTGTCGAAGTTTCGTCAGCGGGGCGGCAAGCTGGTGATTGCGCACGGCGTCAGCGATCCGGTGTTTTCGATTCTTGACACCGTCGAGTGGTGGAATCAGGTGAACGCCTCGAACAGTGGCGCGAGCCGCCGAGTTCGTCCGGATGTTTGCGGTCCCGGGCATGAACCATTGCGCTGGCGGTCCTTCCACCGATCAGTTCGACGCATTCGGAGCCCTGGTCAATTGGGTCGAGAAAGGTGTTGCGCCGGACCGAATCGTGGCGACGGCGCGCATGTCGACGCCGTGGCCGGGCCGGACGCGGCCGCTGTGCCTGCATCCGAAGGTCGCGCACTACAAAGGATGCCGGCAGCATCGAAGACGCCGAGAACTTCGTGTGCCAGTGAGGCGCCGCGAGGCATCTCCAATCAGGCTGGCTCTAATGGGGGCAAGGCTTTAGCCTTGCGATCGCGAGGCCTGACCAGCCTCTCGCCAAGGCTACGGCGGTCCGCTCGAGCTTCAGCGAAGGCGGAAGGCCTGCGCCACTTGACGCGTCATACAACTTTATGAGCGAACTTGTCACCGCCGCGACGCAGGATGGCGTCGCCATCGTCCAGATCGATAACCCGCCCGTCAACGCCTTGGCATCGGGTACCCGAGGCGCTCGTCTCGACGATCGCCGCCGCTGAGCGCGACCCGACCATCCGCGCCATCGTCATCATGGGTGCCGGCCGGACGTTCATTGCCGGCGCCGACATCAAGGACCTGGAGCAGGCGGCTTGGAACGATGGCGCCGGCGCCCTGACCTTCATGGTCTGCTGCAGGCAGTCGAGGATTGCGCCAAACCCGTCGTCATGGCGATCCACGGCACGGCGCTTGGCGGCGGCCTGAGTTCGCGATGGCCGGTCACTATCGCGTCGCCGCGCCGGATGCGCGACTCGGACAGCCGGAGGTCAATCTCGGGATCATTCCGGGAGCCGAGGGAACGCAACGCCTGCCGAGACTCGTCGGTGTCGAGAAAGCCATCGACTTGTGCGTCTCTGGCAAGCCGATCGGCGGGCTGAGGCGCTGCAGGTCGGATTAATCGACTACTTGATCGAAGGCGATCTTGCAGCCGGAGCAGCAGCGTTTGCGCGTGGCGTCACCGAGCGCGCCGGATTGCACCCGAAGACGCGTGAACGCCACGACAAACTCGGTTCCGCCGAATCGAATGCGACGCTCTTTGCAGCCGGGCGCGAGACTGCCCGGAAAACGCGTCGCAACCTCGATGGCGGCACATGAAGGTCGTTGACGCAATCGAGGCGGCCGCGACGTTGCCGTTCGCAGAAGGCTGTGCGCGCGGAAGCGGGCACTATCCCTCGAATGCCTGCGCTCCGAGCAATGCAAGGCACTCGTGCACGCGTTTTTCGCGGAGCGGGCCGTCTCCAAGGTCCCGGGCGTTTCCAAGGACACCCCGACGCGGTCGTTCGAGGAAGTGGCGATCATCGGCGCCGGCACGATGGGCGGCGGCATCTCCACGGCCTGCGCGAACGCCGGTCTGCGGGTGACGCTGACGGACGGCAAGGAGGACGCCCTCGAGAAGGGCAGGGCCACGATTCGGCGCAACTATGAAGCGTCGGTCAAGCGGGGGCGCTTATCGCCGGAAGCAGTGGAGCAGCGCATCGGCCTGATCCAGCCTCAGGTCGGTTTCGACCACCTGGCCGCCGGATCTCGTGATCGAGGCCGTCTTCGAAAACCTGACGCTGAAGAAGCAGGTCTTTACCGCCCTCGACGCAGCCACTGGCCCGACTGCATTCTGGCCACCAACACCTCGACGCTCGACATCGACGAGATCGCATCTGCAACGGCGCGCCCCGAATCGGTCGTCGGCCTGCATTTTTTCAGTCCGGCGAACGTGATGCGGCTGCTTGAAATCGTCCGAGGAAAGGCGACAAGCGCCAGTGTGATCGCCAGCGCGCTGGCGCTGGCCAAGCGGCTTGGTAAGGTCGGCGTGGTCGTCGGCAACGGGCCAGGGTTTGTCGGCAATCGCATGATGTTCCCCTACATGACGAGGCCCAGTTTCTCGCGGAGGAAGGAGCGACGCCCGAGCGCGTCGATCACGTGCTCACCGACTGGGGTATGGCAATGGGGATCTTTGCCGTCGACGACATGGGCGGCCTCGACGTCGCGTGGCGCGTGCGTCAGGAGTTGCACCAGTTCGAGGAACCCGGGGCAAGAAAGCCGCTCGTGGCCGACAAGCTCGTAGAGATGGGGCGGCTCGGTCAGAAAACGGGGAAGGGTTGGTACCGCTACGAGGGCGATCGCAAGCCGATTCCCGATCCGGATGTGATCGAGCTGATTCACCAGGTGTCCACCGCGGCCGGCATTCGCCAAAGACTCGTTGAGCGACGATGAGATTCTCGAACGAACGATCTACGCGCTCGTCAACGAGGGAGCGCGGGTGTTGGATGAAGGGATCGCACTGCGTGCCGGGGATAGTCGACGTCATTTACGTCAACGGATATGGATTCCCCGGCTATCGAGGCGGCCCGATGTTTTTCGCCGACAGGGTCGGCCTCCAGAAGATTCACGACCGCATTGCGACCTTTCACCGGGAGCACGGAGACCGCTGGAAACCGGCGCCGCTGCCGGAGCGCCTGGCGAAGACAGGGAAGACCTTCTCGCGCAATTCGACACTCGAGCGGATGACCGTGTCCCAGCGAGACTGACGTAGCGCAGCCCTTTAGGGCTGCCCCTAAAGCAGGCCTGAAGGCCTGCGCTACACTGCCGACGTGGGCCTCAAGGCCTGCGCAGCCACGACCAGGATTATGCAGCGTTCAGCGACAACCCGGCACGAGGGCGGTTCGAATTGCGCCGATTGAGTTGACGCGTCTCGCCATGGCGCCGGCGGCGTCGTCTACATGCAGACCGTCGCAGGCGCTTGGACCCCTATCCTGCCAAGATCACCGAGCGTCTGGAGTCGTGGGCCGCTCGACGCCGGACCGTCCGTCCCTCGCGCAGCGAGACGTCGATGGCGGTTGGAGACAAGTGACGTTATGCCGAGGCCCGACGCGCGGTGAGGCGGGTCGCCCAGGCGTTGCTCGACCGAGGTCTCTCGAGCGAGCGTCCTGTCGTCATCCTGTCGGGCAACAGCATCGAACATGCGCTGCTCGCCCTCGCGGCGATGTACAGCGGAGTCATCTATACGCCGATTGCACCCCGCGTATTCTGCTGCAGGCGCGAGAATTCGGAACTCGAACAGGTCTTCGATCGGGTCGGACCTGGACTGGTCTTTGCGGCTGATGGCGCGGCATACGAGCGAGCTCTTTCCAGCGTGCTTCGTCCGGGCATCGAGCTGGTCGTCTCGTCTTCGTCGCCGGCCGGACTGCGCGAGCACGTCGTTTGATGAGCTCGAGCGCGCCACTGCCGGCGCCGCCGTAGATGAAGCTCACGCGCGCGCGTCGGCCCGGACAATATCGCGAAGATTCTGTTCACCTCTGATCGACCGGACGGCCCAAGGGCGTCATCAACACGCAACGGATGTTGTGTTCCAACCAGGAAATGATTCGGAGCGTGATGACGTTTCTTCGCCGACGAGCCGCCGGTCTTGTGCGACTGGCTGCCGTGGAATCACAGCGGCAGGAGGCAACCACAACTTCGGGATGGTCCTCTACAACGGGGAACTTTCTACATCGATGAAGGCCGGCCGATACCGGCTGTCAGACGACGACCGTCCGAAACCTGCGAGATCGCCGCGACGGCTCATTTCACCGTGCCTCGGACCTACGAGGCGCTCATGCCGTACTTGCGGACGGACAAAGAACTGCGTGAGGAGATTCTTCAGCAAGCTCAAGCTGTTCTTCTATGCCGCTGCGGGACTCAGCCAGCGCTTTTCGACGACCTCCAGGAGCTCGCCGTTCAAGCGACTGGAGAGGAGCTCGCTGTGGATGACCGGCTTGGGAGCCACCGAGACGGCGCCAGTTTGCCTTGTGCATGGGCCCGGTCGACGCTGGGCCGGCTTCGTCGGATTTCCAGCGCCCGGTATGGAGCTGAAACTCGCGCCGGTCGGAGAAAAGATCGAAGCACGTGTTCGAGGCCCGAACATCACGCCTGGCTATTGGCGCGACGAGGCTCTCACTCGAGCCGCGTTCGACGAAGAAGGGTTCTATCGGATGGGCGACGCGATGCGGTTCGTCGGACCCGGCCGATCCAAAGAAGGGCTTCTGTTCGATGGGCGGCTGGCGGAAGACTTCAAGCTTTCTTCTGCGACCTGGGTCAGCGTCGGACCGCTCAGGTCGCAGAATTCTGGCTCACTCCGGAGGCTACGTGCAGGACGTGGTGATCGCCGGCCACGACCGTGAGTTCGCCGCCGCGCTGGTCTTTCCCAACCTTCACTTGTGCCGTCGGCCTTTGCCCGGATCTCGGCGCGGACGCTCCAGTCGCGACGGTTCTCCGGGACCCGCGAGTCCGTGCGCGAAGTTTCGGACGTTGTTCGACGAGCTCGCGCGTCAGGGCACGGGCAGCTCCACCTATGTCAGGCGGGTGATTGTGCTCGACGAACCGCCCTCCATCGACGCCCGGGAAATCACCGACAAGTGGTTCGCTCAACCAGAAGGCGGTCCTGCAACGTCGGTGTCGCTCTGGTCGAGAGCTGTACGCACCTATTCCTTCATCCCGCGTCATCACCGTCGAGTCGATATCCTCATGACCTCGAAAAGCCTCGACATCGATCGCCTCGTGGCCCTGGACGTTCACGTTCATTCTCGAACATACCGGAGAGATGACTGCAGCCGACGCGCACGCACAGACGTACTTCGGAGCCGGAGCCTCGCGCGATTGGAACGTCTCTTGCGGACTACTATCGCTCGCGGCAGATCGGGTGTGTGGTGTTTACCGTCGACGAGAAGCTGACCGGCCGTCCGCAGGTCAGCAACGACGCCGTGATCGACTTCGCGTCGAAAAATGCCGACATCGCGCTTGCGTTCGCAAGCATCGATCCGCACCGAGGGGCCGAGGCAGTCGCCGAAGCGCGGCGCCTCGTGGCTGGTGGCGGCATTCGTGGTCTGAAGCTGCACCCGCCGATCCAGCAATTCACGCCAAACGATCGCATGGCCTATCCGCTGTACGAGGTCTTTGCGGAAGCGCGGCTGCCCGTTCTCTTCCACACCGGCCACAGCGGCATCGGAACCGGGCATGCCTGGCGGCGGTGGCATTCGCCTGAAATACGGAAACCCGATGCCGATCGACGATGTGGCCGTGGACTTTCCCGACATGCCGATCATCCTGGCCCACCCGTCATTCCCGTGGCAGGACGAGGCCATTTCGATCTGCCTGCAATGCCGCAGGTTTACATCGATCCTCTCCGGATGGTCGCCGAAATACTTCTCTCCGACTCTGGTCCAATACGCGAACACGCTGCTTGAAGAACAAGGTTCTGTTCGGTTCGGATCTATCCGTTGCTGACACCCGATCGATGGCTGTCGGATTTCGAGAAGATCGCCATCCGCGATGAAGTTCGGCCCTTGATCTTGAAGGAGAACGCGGTGAGGCTGTTCGGTCTTGATGTCCGGAACGATGGAGGGCGAAGGCTTTAGCCGAGCGGGCCAGGAAGACTTTCCTCCAGCCTTTCCGCGCCCTTTTCAGCCCCTCCCGCCCGATTCGCGCTTACTTGCTCAAGCGCACGATCTCGTTGAGGATCCCGTGCGTGCATCCTCGACGGCAGCCGCCGTCGGAGCGTAGTAAGTACTTGCCTTCGAGCTGGCCCGTCGTTTCGAAATCCTGAAAATCGGGCGAGTCCTTGTCGTTGGAGATTCGCATCGAGCATGCTCGCCGGCGTCTCCGGCATGTACCCCGAGGTTCATCGTGACGAGCGTCTCCCATCCCGATGGTGTAGATGCGTATCTTATAGGCGCCGGTGTTGTCGGTTCTGGCCGCGTTCGCGATGATCTCGAGCAGGTTCCTGGCCGCGTTGTTGATGTTCGTCAGATAGGCAGGATATCTGCCGCCTACGGCCACGCCCTGGAACAGGCGGGCGATGTTTTGCGCCATACCATTCACCTTGAGCGACCCCGAGCTCAGCGGGAACTGTGTCGTGGTTCCGGCCCGACCGTTGGGGTGATAGCTGGTCACCGGTAACCTTTGGCACGCCGCCGTTCCACTGAGTTGGGTGTTGGCCCTCAAGCAGGCGAGAGTCGAGCAGCCCGTCACCGTGACGCCGGCGCAGGTTAAGACGTTTCCGCTCGTGTCGCTGTTGGGTGCCATAGAGCCCGTTAATTTGAGGATCCCACCAGGTCATGTTGTCCGGGTCAGGAAGATTCTTGGGGAAGTCGGCCGTTCTCAGTGACCCCGCCGGGCCCCTACCGTGTACTGGCCGGGGACGCCGTTGGAGGCCCCGTCCGTGAACAGGACGATCACTCGTAGGCTCGACTGGTTGGGGGCCGTAACCGACCGGAGCTCGTCATACCCCGCCACAAACCTTCGTCCATGTTCGTGCTGCCGCCGGGCAGTGAGCCGGGAACGGCGGCCTTGATCGTGGCCTTGTCGAATCCACGACTGGAAGGCATCTGGTAGCGAACCAACGCGCCATTGCTGAATGTCGTCAACGACATCCGATCGTGCGCAGGAGTCGAAACCGTCGATAAAGCCTCGGGTGGCGGCGGCGACCGTGCTCCAGGCCGAGCCGATGGACCCAGAGACGTCGACGATCAGCGACAGGTCCACCATCCGGCGAGTGGCTTCACCGCTGCTCGCATCGTCATCGTGTTGAACCCACCGAGCGACATGAACGTCGTTGGGAGGACGGCCTGGGCCGCCACGTGGACGAGGCTCTTGCCTGTAATGGGATCGGTCGTGACGTTGAAGAAGCCGGCGTCGCCCGGATTGGTCGAGCTGGTCGTGCCAAGGTATCCGTTGGGGAAATTAGCTCGGGCACACCAGACCGGCCTCACCCGCCGGATCGCCGCTGTTCAGGGCGCGAGCGGCCGCTAGCGCGGCCCCGTCTACAGCCTTGCTGAGCTGCGCCTTCACGACGTAGCCCCTGCCGGAATCCACGGCCAGGCCGGTGAAGAGCAACAACGCAGTCGTGATTACCGCCATGTAGATGAGGACGAAGCCTCGCTGATTCTTCAACCGCTTCACCCGTCTCTTCATCGCCTTCATGTCTGTAGCCCCCTCAAGTATCTCGACCCGACACGACGTCCAGCCCTAGAAAACGCAATCGGCAATAGAGGTGGTCGGGAACCGTCCCTCCGAAATTGCCAAACGGCGTGATCAGTTGATGCCGGGTGTAGACTTCGGTGACGTAGAGCCATCCACCGAGCGGCACCGCGACCCGGCACGTCCGTGAGCCGGAGAGCCGTGTCGCCTCCCGGGTCGCTGGCCTGATACCCGGAAGCCCGCCGCCGCCGAATCCACCAGTCCCGGCTGTCGTCAGCTGACATCGAACCCGTGTAGCTGCCGCATAACGTATCGCGCGTACAGGACAGGCTGGTTGTAATTCGTCGCGGTGGTCGTCGACACGTTCTTGATCACGGAGAAAATGACTTTCGAAGTGCCATCATCGAAGTTCACGGGGCGCGTGCTCATGCCCTTCAACACATTCGCAGCCGTCGGAAGATCCGTATCGCGGGAAATCAGGTTCGAGCCTTCACGGGTCAGCTTAGTAACGATGTGTTGATCGAGCAACGCAAAGCTCACCTCCATCATTCCCAGCAGAAGGATGATGATCAACGGCAGGACCAATGAAAACTCGATGAGGCTGGTGCCGTTTTGGCCGTGAATGGTTTTTCGCTTCATCAGTAGGATTAGCCCTGAATGCGTCATTACTGGAACTGCGGTTCGCTCTTCATCGTTGAATCCACTGTGAAATGGATCTTCCCGCTCGGGAAGAACGGGGCAGGGAGCAGCGGCGTCAGTGATGTAGTGGTCGTAGTTGACGGTGACCTTCACGATGTCGTTCGGGCCTCCGACTCCACCGCTGAAACCTGCTCCTCCCGGCGCCATGCTGGAGAACGTGATATCCGCCGAATTGATGGTCAGCGTCGGCGTCGCTTGCCGCATCGCGTAGATGATCGAGTCCTCTCGGGACAGTGGCGGACCGGATGGCGGCGTCTCGACGTTGCCCGTCACCGCGTAACGTGTGGCGAGACTGACGCCGTTCTCGAGTGCGAGGTAGACGTACATCATCGAAGCGAAGTCGATGAGCGCAAAGGTCAGCATGAATAGCAGCGGCGTAATGATGGCGGCTTCGATCAGGGTGGTTCCCTGTGTCGCCGCGGAGCCGCCGAAAGACATCGACGTGAAACACGACTTGTCATACAGTCCTCTCGACCAGTGGCAAAAGCGTGCGGCGGGTGTTTGTGCACCGACTGTGCCACTAGCTCGTCAATTACGATCTGCGCCACGACCCCACAGACGACGATCGCGCCGCAGGCGCTCGGCTTCCAGGCGTGGCCACCTGGCACCGCGTGACGGAAATCAAACGGTCGCGGGTCAATGATTTGGATGGTGGCCCACCTGAAGGACGCGAACTGGAATCGAGGATTGAGGGGTAGGGCCGCTTTCGGGACACGGTCATTTGCATCCGGCAGGCCAGGGTGCGGATCGGAGGAAAGTGCAATCCCGTTTTACTAAGCTGTTCAGATCTTGCGGAGCTGAAACAACCGGTGCGTCTACAAACGAACCACATTCTGCGAAATTTGATCCCCGTTTCCCACATGCTGCGGGTACTTATGGCGGGGCACTTTATATGAGGTTAACCCCGGCCGATCTAAAGGAAGGCCAACATGAAGAGGATGCTCGATCGACCGAGGGTCGTGATGGCGTGGCTCGTGGCGGCAGTGATGGCGGGCTTCTTCGCCGCGCCGGCTGGCCAACAGCCGCCGCCTGTCGCGATCCCGGCGCCGGCGTTGGGCGCCGGACCGTTCACCTTCGAGACCGCCGAACAGCACAAGATTCGCGTCGTCGTCGTCACGAAAGGGCTGTCGCATCCGTGGAGTCTCGCGTTTCTTCCCTGACGGAGCGATGCTGGTGACCGAGCGCGGGGGCCGGTTGCGAGTCGTCCGCAACACCATTCTCGATCCGCAGCCCATTTCCGGTGTGCCCAAAGTGCACTCGCAGCGTCTGGCCGGTCTACTCGACGTGGCTCTGCACCCGCGGTTCAGCGAGAACAAGTTCGTGCATCTGTCGCACAACCAGTCCAATGCCAGGGGCGTGACGACGGCGTTGGCGCGTGGGCGTCTGGAGGGAAACGCGCTTGTCGACGTCAAGCGATATCTTCGTGGCCGAGGCGTATGAAGACAATCCTGGTGCTGCCTCTCGGATCGTCTTCGCTCGTGACGGGACGCGTACTACGACGCTCGGAGGCGCGCTCACTGATGTGGCTCAGCGGCCGAGCGACCATACGGGAAAGGTCGTCCGGTTGCGTGATGATGGGAGCGTGCCGCCGGACAACCCGTTCGTCGGCAAGGCTGGCTACAAGCCGGAGATCTTTCACTGGGTCATCGGAATCAGCTGGGACTGGCCGTGCATCCGCAGACCGGGGCCATCTGGGAGCACGAGAACGGCCCGAACGGCGGCGACGAAATCAACATTCTCCTTCCGGGCCGGAACTACGGCTGGCCGCTCGTGAGCTGGGGCCGGACGTATGAGGGGCCGCGTGTCTCGCAAAGACCGACGCAAGAAGGCATGGAGGACCCGCTGCTCGTCTGGATCCCCTCGATTGCTCCGTCAGGCATGACGTTCTACACGGGCGAGCGCTTTCCGTCTCTGGAAGGGCAATCTCTTCGTGGGCGCGATGCGGCTCGGTGAGATTGCTTCGGCACGGGCCATCTGCAGCGCATCGTGTTCAACGAGAAGACGGAAGAGATGCGCCGCGAGATGCTGTTGACCGAATTGCGCCAGCGGATCCGCGACGTGCAGGCAGGGCCCTGACGGGCCTGCTCTACGTTCTCACCGACGAAGACGATGGGGCGCTGCTGCGAATCGAGCCGACCTGACGCTCGCTCTATGCCTAATCGCTGGCTTCCGGTTGTCGGTGGGATTCTGATGAACCTGGCGCTCGGCTCGCTGTACGCCTGGAGCGTCTTCGTCCCGCCGCTCGAGCGCGAGTTCGGATGGCGGCGGGCCGACACGTCGTGGGTCTACCACGATTGCGATCGTCACGTTCGCGCTGGCGTTCGTCGCCGCCGGGCGGATCCAGGATCTCAAAGGTCCGGAAAATCTGCGCGTTCCTCGGCGGACTGCTGGTGAGCGGCGGATTCTTTCTCTCCAGCTGACCAGCTCACTCCCTGTTTCTCTACGTGACGTTCGGCGTGGTGGTCGGCCTTGGCAATGGGTTCGGCTACGCGACGCCGATTCCCGTTGCATCGAAGTGGTTTCCCGACAAACGGGGTTGGTCGTCGGGCTGATGGTGGGCGGCTACGGCGCGGGCTCGGCTCTTCTGGGGCCGCTGGCGATCCTGATTGATTTCGAGCGTCGGATGGCGGCCGACGTTTCAGATTCTGGGTGTCGTGTTCTTCGTGATGACGATGATCGGAACGGCCCTACTGAAGAATCCGCCAGCAGGATACCGGCCACCGAACTGGCAGCCTGCCGAGTGGAATCATCGCCAGTGCCGACTACAGCACGGCAGAGATGCTCGCGACGCCGACCTTCTATCTCATGTGGGTGGCTCATTGCCTCGGCACGACGGCCGGGCAAATGGCCATCAGCCAGCTGGTTCCTTTTGCTGGCTCGGCCGGGCTCGGTGCGCTGGCCTCGACGCTCGTCCTGCCGGTCAGCGCATCGGGCAACGCCGGTGGCCGAATTCTTCGGCTGGATGTCGGATCGGTTCGGCCGTCTGGCAACGCTGAAGACCATGATCCTCATTTCGGCGGCGGCGATGCCGGCGCTCGTGCTCTGGCGTCAACAGCCGGCGCTCTTCTTCATCCTGGTAGCCGTCGGTACTGGTGTTACGGCACGCAGTTGTCGGTGTTCGCTTCCACGACGGCAGACTTCTACGGCACGAGGAATCTGGGCCTCAACTACGGAGTGCTCTTCACGGCCTGGGGTGCAGCAGGAATCCTGGGTCCTGCGATTGCGGGCCGGGCGTTCGATCGATTTGGCGATTACCGGGTGGCGTTCTTCAGCGCTGGCGTGCTGGCGCTCGTGGCTTTGGCTTCACTGGCAGCGGCAAAGGCTCCGACGAAATCTGATCAGGTGGTGAGCGCGTAGAATCTCTCGGCTCTTGGCGCAGGCTCAGGAGCGTGCTACGATTAACGTTCCACTTTGTGACGCGGGGTGGAGCAGTCCGGTAGCTCGTTGGGCTCATAACCCAAAGGTCGCGGGTTCAAATCCCGCCCCCGCAACCAACATTATCTGCACGAGGTCGTCATCACCTGGCGACCTCGCATCTCCTCAACGTCCAAGTGGCGCCAACGACGAATCGGTGCTCTGCGCCTGCGCCGCCTTGAGCATTGCCGCCAGGTTGCCCTGCAGCTCGATTTTGAGCTCACCTTGCTGCGGGGTGAGAACGATCGCGTCGATAAGGCCACGGAGCGCTTCAGCGGCGGCGGTACGGCTCTCTTCGTGCTCAAGGCCTCGCGCCAGCTGCGTCACCTTCTCCCGGTAGAGCTCTGCCAGCGTCCGGATGGAGCAGCGAGGCGGTTGGACCGACCAGTCGAGGCGGGCGCTGAAGCTCAGCTTGCTGCGCCTCTAAGGCGATCAACGTGCTCCTTGACTATCGCTGGCCGGCACGCCGTCCTTGAGCGCCTGAATGAGCTTCCCGATCTCTGCCTGGACTCGGCACAACTCACGCTCAGTCGCAGATCACGCTGGCACTCGCCGCCATCCGGAGGCGATTCATCTTCGCGAGTGAACTCATGGCAGAACTCCTTCGAACAGGTCTGCGCCGGAGCAGCTTCTCCTGCAGTGCGTGCAGCACCCGAGCCTCGATTTCGTCTCGTCGAATCGTCAGATGGCTATCGCACACGTCCCTTTGTCGCAGGCCCCGAAAGCACGAAAGTCGGTGGCGGCGACTTGAGGACGAAGCCACTTCCGCAGACGCCGCATTTCGTGAGACCTGAGAACAGGTACTGCGGTCTGCGCGCCTCTCACGATGCTTGTTGCTGACGCAAGGACTCGTCGAGAGTGGCATCCTGCCGTCGCTTCGGCGTTTTCCCAGAGCTCGTCTGTGATGATCCGGAGCTCAGGAACTTCCTCGCATGATCCATTCCGAGCGTCGGACTCAGCCGCGACACACGACGGCCCGGTGTCGGATTCTTGATGTAGCGAAGGCGATTCCAAATCAAGCCGGCCGACGTACAGCTCGTTGTTCAGGATTCCGGTTCCGCGCTGCGCCGTTCCCATGGATGGTGCTCGGACTCCACTGCGCCACCGAACGGGCCTGTGACGCGCTCTTGCGATTCAGCCGTTCTTCGCGATCTGCTTCGGCGATACGCTCCGCCGACGAACTCTCGAAAGATTCGCTCGACGACCGCGGCCTCGCGCCGGCTCGATTTCCCGCTCGCCTGTCGTGATGGTTCCGGCGTTCGAGCCTTGACGACGCGATAGCCGTAGCAGAGACCGCCTGCCGGATTTTCCGCCCTCGATTCGGCCGCGCAGTCCTCGGCGGGTCTTCTCCGCCAGATCCTTCAGGAATAGGGCGTTCATCGTGCCCTTGAAGCCGATGTGCAGGTGCGTGATGTCGCCTTCGGCGAGCGTGACGATGTTGCACGCCGGCAGAAAGTGAGGCGCTTGAAGAGCCCGGCGGTGTCTTCCTGGTCGCGGCTGAAGCGGTCCAGCGACTCGGCGAGGACCACATCGAATCGACGGTTCAGCGCATCGCGCATCAGCGCCTGAAACCGGAGCGAAGCAGCGTGGCGCCGGATACCGCGTGGTCGGAGTATTCCTGCGCGATCGTCCAGCCCTGTCGCTCGGCAAAGGCCCGACAGACGCGCATCTGATCAGCGATGGACGCGTCGCGCTGGTTGTCCGACGAGTAGCGCGCGTAGATGGCGACCTTCATGCTGGCGTGCCTCAATGAATCTCTGCGGAGTGGCGCGTCCGTTGCGCCTCGAAGCAGCTCGCGCGCAGCCTGACGGGCAAGCGCTCGGACGAAGGCGCGCAAAGGCTCGTCACACTGCGCGTCGACTCTGGTTGTTCGCGTTCGTGCGAGCGTGCGGTCGATGTTGTCGCCGCCGCTCGCGCCGATGCCGTCGTCGTTCGGCCATGATACGCCTGCCCATGCTTGAACGTCGATGCCGGTTTCGCGCTGCTCGTTCTGCAATGGATGGGCAGCACTGAGTGCGGCTCCTGATGCATCGACGACTGACAGGCGACGTGCCGTGGCAGCGTGACGATGTCGAATTTGAAGTGTGGACGGATCTGGCGCTCTGGCCTGAGGCCGAAGCGCAGTCCGTTCGGATCGCTTGCTTCCGCGGACGTGTCGTCGCGCGAGTCGGCGACCAGGGAGTGAATCGAGAGAAGAAACGAATCGTGGCCTGAGGCCGCCGATTCGTAGTGCTCCACATCGGGCGATGTGAAGGGGTTGCGGGTCGCAACCGTCGACGAGAATTCGACAATAGCGCCGTCTGCGCGCGTCGTCAAGAGGTTCACGCGAAGGCCGTCGATAATTGCCCTCCACAGGTTCGCGGATCGCGCGGTCAAGGCCGCCAGCCGCGCGCATGCGCGGGCGAAGCAACGCGGAGCGCCTTGAGCGCGCGACCGCGAACCGCACAATCGAGTGCGACGGCCGATGAAGGACGGTGCAGATTGCGCGCGCCTTTGTCGGACTGCGCCGGTCGCGTCGAGGAGATCGCCGACTCCGGCTGAGACAGGGACAGCGTGGCGTGAGCGACCTCTTCTGTGGCCGCGGGCGTGATCGCAGATCCGGCCAGATCTCGTGGTCGCTCACGCCACGGTACCTGCCATTGACCGCCTCGCCGGCGGCGTCGAATTGGTGCGGGCGGCAAAGAGCGCCGCCCGGAGCGCTCGGTCAGTAAGTCGCGGCGCTGATTGCAGTTGGAACAAACCGCCGGCGCGTTCAGCCGCTTCTGCATCGCTCGCGATGAGCACTGGACTGGATGCAGCAGAGGGGGAACACCTCGCGCGAGGCCCTGTTCCCCCACGGTTCCCCCTCTGGATGTCGTCGCCGAGAGCCACACACTTGTTTGAATATCCCAGAACTGGGATAATCTTGAGGTGCGACGTGTCCTGGCTGCCGACGAGAAACCGCTGCATTGGGTCGGGTCCTCAAAGCGCGATTTCCTGAGCTTTCCTGCGGCGGTCAAGGAGGACATGGGCAACGCTCTCGGTATCGCGCAGTTCGGCGGTACGCGCCGACGGCGAAGCCCTGGAAGGGGCTCGGTCCGGGCGTGCTGGAGGTCGTCGAGTCGCACGACGGAAACGCGTATCGAGCGGTGTACACGGTTCGGTTCGAGAAAGCCGTGTACGTCCTGCACGCGTTCCAGAAGAAGTCTCCGTCCGGCATCCGGACGGCCAAACGGGATGTCGATCTTGTCGCAGAACGGTTGAAAACCGCTGAGAGGGATTACGAGGAACACCATGGCAAGCAAAAGCGCTGAACGGAAAGAACCGGTAACCCGTGGGACCGGAAACGTGTTCGCGGATCTCGGGTTTCCCGATGCTGCCGAGCGGCAGGCCAGGCTGCGCCTAGCGTATGCGTTGAATCAGGAGCTTGAAGCGCGCAAGATCTCGCAGGCCGATGCCGCCAAGGTGCTGGGAGTGACGCAGCCGAAGGTTTCTGCGCTTCGTCGCTACAAGCTGGAGGGCTTCTCCGTCGAACGCCTGATGAACCTTTTGACGGCGCTCGACCAGGATGTCGAGATCGTGATTCGGCGGAAACCTCGTTCACGGAAGGCCGGTCGGATTACAGTCGTGGCAGCATAGTTCAGGAAGAATCCCTGCGAGCGAGGATCCCTGGAATTGCGACGTTCCCTGCGGAGGTGGATGACGTTGCGCGCACGTCTCGCCCAAGGAATCTCGACTATTCGCCCATGACGGCATCGATTGTTGTGACCAACCAGCATCACGCTTGGGCGGAGCAGAATGCATGTCCGCACCCGTTGTTCAGCCGGCACAGGCATCGGTGGAGCTTCCACTCGATGACTACGGCCGGGCACTCATCTCATATTCGGGAAGCGGTACCGGTCGACTGGGAGGACGGATCGTCGAGAGCGTTGGCCTTCAATGCCGCGCAGTTTCCCGATGGACGGATCGTGGTTCTCGGGCACTACGGGAGCGACAACCCGTTTTCGTGGTTCGGTGGCGGTGACGAACCCGAGCCCATTAAGCTTCTCTGGCGTCACGCCAGAAGGCTGGACCCTGCACAGCGAGGGAAATGCCCTGGTCGACGAACTATCTGCCGAAGATGACGGTTGAAGGCAGCTACGCCGCGCCCAGCTGAACCAACTCGAGTGTTCTCGAGCCACGACCTCCGCAGTGACAGATCACCGGTTCGGACTCGTGAACTTCGATTTCGAGGAACGGTCGAGCGTCACCATCCCGCGGCCAGGCGGGTGCCCCACCACACTCGCGGTTTGCCGGTGACGCTATCCGTGGGGGACCTGAACCATCGCCGGGATGATTGTGGCTGTTGAAGACGCGGATCACCTCCATCGCCGCGGCCTGACGCACAAATCTGCGGAGGTGCTGGCGGAGCTTGTAGTTCCTAAGACGGACGGCGTCGAGGCGCAGGATCTCGTCAGTGCCGTCAGCGATCTCGGCGTGGCGCTGTCGGTCATGCGCGGTACGAAGGTGGTGTGGATCTACCGGCACGACTACAGCGGAAACCAGATTGTTCGCACGACGCATCGGGCGAGCATCGTGAAGGCGTATTCGCCGTGGGCCGCGCTTCGCGGTGATTTTGAGCACCGTGCGGGCCAGCGCGACATTCGTCCAAAAGCAATGTGAGGCATTGTCCACATCGGAGGTGCTGAAAACCGACCCCGCCGTCGTGGATGCATGCTTGGACGCGAAGGTCGAGCACGATTATCCTCGAAACCCGGTGCCGCAAAGCTGGCGCTGGCAATTGAAAAACTGAAGCACACGTTCCTGCGCTCGGGTGTCGCGGACGTCGGCGAATACGTGTAATTGCCGGATGCCACGGTTAGACCGCTTGCCGGGGACATCGTGAACGCAATCCGCCCAATTCTTGAGAACGCTGGGATTCCGGCCGACAAGGCTGCGTTGATTGCGTCGGAGGGAAAGATTCGAGGCCTGAACCGAACGGCGTTTCGCGCCATGCCTCAAGGCGCTGTGTCGGCATGCGTCGCTGACGGTTCCTTCGCAGGAGATCGAGCTATTCATCCTGTGCAGGGACTCATCTGGTCCACACCGGACAGTTCTACTGCCAAGGTGGAACCGCCGAGGAACGGGCCAAAGTGCCGCCAGCGTTAACGCCGTTTGAAGAGTTCTGCTTTCTGATCAGTTTCTGGACCGCGTGTTCCTGAAGCTGTTCGGGTATTCGGGCGAGTATTTCGACTGGCGCGATTTTCCCACTGATCAAAGAAGACTCGCACCCTCTAGCTGTGCCAGCCGTCAGTAGCCAGACGCCACGTCGCAGGCCGTCTACGCATAAGGGGGCGTCGTGCCAATCAGATTGCGAACGCAACAAGCTGTACGGCCCGCCCAGGACCTGGCGTTCTGTTATCTCTGCGGCCAGCGGTTTCAGGACGGCGATCACAAAATCGCGATCACGTTCCGCCATCGGCAATCTTTCTGAAGCCCGATCGGAATTTTCCGCTGAAAGTTCTCCCAACGCACTACGCCACTGTAACGCCATGATCGTCATCTGGATGATCAGACGATTGGCCAGCGAGTCGGAATCTTGCATGAGCAGGCTCCTGACGCCGAGCACCTGCGCATGCAGTTGGTGGCGGGCATCGCCGCGGACGGCCAGTTATTCGTCCGCGGCGGCGGGCGGGCGTGTTGCCCGACTTGCTTCGATCGTTGCGGGTGCTCCGTCTGCGGCCGAGCACAATTCGCCGCCGCGAATCGCTCAGAACTTGCCGCGGAGATTTCCCGTGGGGGCACCGTCCCAGGCGGGCCCGGCGACCCGCAGGCGTCGGTCGATGACGGGACATACGCCTATAGTGCTGCGCTGGCTGAGCATGGCATGGAGTAGGACGTTTGTAGGGACGGTCTCTCACGCGGCCCCCACTCCACAGCTGCAAATGCCCGCTGGTTGCACGCCCCTCGCAAATCCCACTCTTTAAACCGCTGAAAACCAAACGCTTCAGCAGTCGGCCGCCGCGACACGGTTTGAACCGCGTCCTAAGCGGCGATTGAAGAGACAAGGAGGCAAATTAGTTCACCCTGGCGAAACGAGAGTGCCCGCTTTCTGCACCCCTCTTGAACGGTGGAGAGCATGTCAATCGGCCAGTGCCGCGCGCGCGCGCCCGAGTGGCATACTCGTGAGCTGTCGGGGTTCGTGGGCGCCGCTTCGGCATCCGGCGTGGTTGCCAGAGCACTTCACAGACTTCCGCTCACGCAAGCGGAGTCGCCGACTTGGGGCGGACGATTCGCCTGTTGCGGCAGGTGTCCACCGGCCCCGTAGGCGCGCTGACCTCGCCAATCGGGATTATGCTTGGTCGGATGCGGCGCGGCCCCGCTGCGGCCACTCCTCGTGCACAGGGGGTAAACATGCCGAAGTTCATCATCGAGCGGAACGTGCCGGGAGCGTCGAAGCTCACGGACGCGGAGATCCGCGAGACGCATCGCTCAAGTCGCTCGAAGCCGCTCCGCAAGCTGGGACCCGAGATCCAGTGGATTCACAGCTTCATTACCGACGACAAGATCTACTGCATCTACTTTTCGCCGGACGAGACGCTCATCCGAGGAGCACGGCCGGATGGTGGGTCTGCCGGTCGATCGCGTCGAAGCGGTGCGCCGGCTGGTGGATCCCGCGAACTTCAACGGAGAGGCACCGTCACCTCCGGCGTCGTGAGCGCGCATGGCGATCGCGTCGTCGAGAGTCATGCTCGAGCCGATTCGCCGGTGCGCATCGGCTGAGCGCGTATGCTGCGGCGTCCGGCCGCCAATTCGCGGATGCGCTCCAGCCTCTGTTCGCTGCTCCCAGCGTCGGCGACGCCGCCCGTGGTCGCGCGTCGGAACGCGCGCTGCCGCAGCCGTGAGCGTGAGCGCACGCGCCGGGCGTATCCCAGATCCAGCGCGAGGCGCGCGAAAGCCTTCGAGCGCGGCCGTGATGCCTCGCTTGTGCCGAAGCTCCCCGAAGATCGCGCATCGCCTCGGCGAAACGCTGCGCGCGCCGATTCGATGTCGCGCATCGTCGCACGCAAGTGCTGAGATCGCACATCGATCGCGCCAGGCCCCAGCCGTTGCCGGTCGACGTGAAGATTGTGGCGCCGCGTTCGTGAGAGACGCCGCGCCTCGCCACGCTGTCCGCTCGCCGCCGCGACATCGCCGAGATGATTGCAGCACCACGCAACGCCGTTCTCGTCGCCGAGCTCCGCGAGAGGGCGAGCGACTGGTGCAGCGACTGCTCGCGCGTCGTCATGCCGGCCCAGGCAGAAGGACTACGTCGGCGAGATTGCTCAAAGCGGCCGCAATCGCCTCCGTGTCGCCCGCCTCGCGACACGCCTCCGAGGTTCGCTCGCTCACTCCAGCGCCCGACGCCGTAGTCACCGGGGAACCGGCTGGTCGCGGCCAGCGCGTTCAGCGGATTGATCGCGCCCTTCCAGATCGCCGAGCTCGCGGGCGATCTCCAGCGCCTCGGCGGCGAGACGGCGCGAACGCTGTCTGATGGTCGCCCGGCTGTTGCGCGAGCGCCGCTGCGTAGTTCAGCGCAGCGCGCGCGTCCGGCTCGTTCAGGCGGCCGCCGGCCGACGGCTCGAGCACGGCTTCAAACCACGCGCGGCCTTCCACGAAGTAATCTCGAGCTCCCAGTATGCCCAGATGTACGCGCGACGGCGCGCAGACGAAGGGCCCACCGGCGCATTAGCCGTTTCAACGAGGAACGCGAGCGCTGCCCGCATGTTGTCGCGCTCGTCGTCGCAGGCGGACAGCCACTCCGCGAGCCGCGCGGGCGACTTACGCAGCGCACTACTTCCTCGGCCAGGACGAGCGCTATAGGCGGCGAGCGCAAGCCGCAGCGAGCCGCGCTCACCGCTGACTCGGGCTGCTCCAGACGCGAACTCTCGCACCGTCTCCAGCATGCATGAAGCGACGCTCGCTTCGGTGTACGTCGGCGGAGTAGACCAGGTTCTTGTCAGGAGCGACGACACGCCATCGAGGCGGAACGAGGCCCAGGTCGCGCCGCGTGTTGCAGACCGCTTCGATGCCCTCAGGGAACAGCCGCCGGCAAAGACCGCCATCCGACGCAACAATCGCGTTCCTCGTTCGTCAGCAGCGCGTGACTCCATTCGAGTGTTGCGCAGCGTCTGCTGTACTCAACCGGCAGGTCAGGGATCCTGCTGTCAACAATGCCAAGCGCGACGACCTGCGAGCTACACAGCTCCGCGGGCGTCAGCACGCGGAGTCGCGCAGCCGCGAGGCTGGAGTGCCAGCGGCAGCCCGTCGAGCTGGACGCAGACCCTCGCCACGGCCGACGCGTTCGCCTCGGTCCAACGCGAATGACAGGTCGATTGCCCGCACGGCACGCTGGACGAACAGCCTGACTGCGGCATTCTGCGACAACGCGTCGATCGACTCGCGATCGCTGTCGCAGGGGCACGAGCAATGGGCGACACTGTGTAGGTGACTTCGCCGGACGCACGCAGGAGCGCGCCGGCTCGTCAGCAGCATGTACCAGCGACCCGGACGCCTCGAGCGGCGAGACGAGAAACGGCCCGATGGAGACCAGCTGCTCGACGTTGTCGATGCGGCAGCGTCAGGCCTGTCGATCGCCGCGCGGACGCCAATCCAGCAGCGCGTCCACGAGAGGCCGGCCGGCCGTCTGTCGCAGTTCAGGGCCTGCGCGATCTCGCGGGTCGCCGTTTCAGCGTCCGTCACGGTGCCGAGCGCGACGAACACGACTCCGCCACTGAAGCAAGCCTCGACGTCGCGGGCGGCGCGCACGGCGAGCGTGGTCTTGCCGGCGCCGCCAGCTTCCCGTCGAGTGTGAGCGGCCGCGAGTCGCCCGCGCAGGAGGGAGATGCCGCACTGCATCGGGGATCCGACTCGCGTCCGATGAGGCTGCCGGGGCTTGGAAGGAAACGGTCAGCAATACGTAACC